>Ga0100402_1007417_pt1 | contig 10611 bp, 10 predicted proteins | sample CryGeyme20150102_FD_80419 | JGI IMG/M metagenome (GOLD analysis project Ga0100402, IMG submission 80419) | Groundwater microbial communities from Crystal Geyser aquifers in Utah, USA - Crystal Geyser metaG 2015-0102 | ecosystem: Environmental > Aquatic > Deep subsurface > Groundwater | place...
ATCGAAGCCAGAAAGAGTGAATATGTCGACGCTAAAAGTGGAGTTTCAGCAAGACTGAGTATCTCTGCATTGGAAAATTTAGTTAGTGCCGCAGAGCGGCGCATGTTGCTCAATAAAGAAGAAAGCACACAGATACGCATCAGCGATTTCCAAGCCCTGATTCCGGCAATAACAGGCAAGGTGGAGCTCGTTTATGAAGGCGAACAAGAAGGTGCGGGTATTGTGGCACAAAAGTTAATCGGACAGGCAATTCGATCCTTGTACGCCGAATATTTTGGCGACCCGGAACGTTTGAAAAAGAAGACGGATAAAAGTCCAACATTGGAAATCGAATCCTGGTTTGCAGATGGAAATCAAATCGACCTAATGTATAGCATGACCCAAAAAGAGTTTGAAAAATCTTTAAATTCTGTGCAAGGTCTGAAGTCTTATATAGCTGCTAAAGAACGCGATACAGATGAAATGCTTTGGATGGAATTTGTATTATTCGGACTATCAGAATACTCCCGTCTCAACCGAGAGAGCATAGAAGCAGGAGCACGTTTTGCTGATTTAATGGGAAGCTATTTCCGATTTAATGAAGAGGGAGAATAGAAAACACCTCGGTTTTCTTAATTTGCCCTAAACTCATCCTCATGAAAATACGCAGTGCTACCCTTGCCGACACCGCATTAATTGCAAAGTTCAACCAAAAAATGGCCCTCGAAACGGAGAATAAAATCCTAGCCGACTCTCTGATAATCCCAGGTGTTGAAGCCATACTTAAAGACGCAGTAAAAGGCCGATATTTTGTCGCTGAAGAGGAAGGAATCATTCGTGGTCAGCTTATGATAACCTACGAATGGAGCGATTGGAGAAACAATACCATTTGGTGGATTCAAAGTGTTTATGTGGAAGAAACATTTCGCGGGAAAGGCCTGTATAAAGCGCTATATGAAGAAGTGAAAAAAGAAGCCCGCTTGGCACTGGTAGACACAATTCGCCTCTATGTAGAAAAGGAAAACCAAACCGCGCAAACCGTTTATGAAAAACTAGGTATGGAAGAAACGGTCTATCAGATGTACGAGGCTACTCTGTAACGATTTCAGCATAAATAGGGTTTACCGTAGAGTAGCGAACCATCACCTTCCTCGAACGAGGCAAATCGTATAAACTCTCTACTGACATGATTTTTTTGTATGTTTTTCCTCCTACCTTGTACTTGTAGTAAACGATATAATTCCCTTGGTACCTCACTTCAATATCTCCAGAAGTAACCGCAGAATAATTGGCGAAATGATAGGCCTGCATAAGGTTGGCCGCCGCAATTCCTGCTAAGATCGAAAAGGTCATACTCAGAATCAAGTTCCGCATAACCCTGCTAGAGATTTTGAATTTGATCTTTCCCTTCAACTCTTGATACAGATAGCGCGTATACCAAAGGTTTTGTTCACGCACATTGCCAATTAGGATTAGGAGGATGGCAAGAATTAAACGAGCCGGAGAAAAGCTATCCATGGTATAGAACCAATTACGAAAGATGAGAATTGAACCGGTAGCAATAATTGCAATATTGAGTGAATGCCGGAGCCAAAGTGGTGTTCCAGAGTTCAACTTATTCCAGTCACTTATAATTTTCTCTTCAGCCTCCCGCTTTCTGCGACGGATAAGTTCCTCCCGCATCTTCTTACGTTTGGCCTCCTTCTCCTTGGCTGGATCTTCATCCTTTACCAGGATATTCATGCCCGATAGCCGAAGATCATACTCCCGCTTCGTATCGGTCTCTCCTAGCACATTATAGGCATTGCTTATTTCTTTAAAGCGCTCCTCAGCTTGTTTATTCCCAGGATTTTTATCCGGATGAAAACGAACTGCCAATTGCCTGAAAGCACGGCGAACGTCTGTCAGGTTAGCGTAGTCCGGAAGTCCGAGAATATGATAAAAACTCCGTTGCAAATTCTATATTCGAAAAATAGTGGCTGTACAAAATAACATCTTGAAACGCTTTTGGCATTGGCCATTGGGACTCTTTTTTCTTTTCATCGCTTGTAGATCAACGAAAATGCAATCTAATATTTTTGGAGAACAGGAATTTAGCAATCTTACCAACAACAAAGAATGTTTGTGGCTTAATCAACCTGTTGCTACTTTGGATCCTGAGCTAAAAGAGCAATTGCGTATAATGCACCCGGAAAAGTACCGCTATAAAGTTTACCTCGGCTGCTGGTGTAGTGATAGTAGAAAACTTATCCCTGAATTTGAAGCGATACGGGCAGAGTTTTCCATTCCTTCTTCACATATTCGCTATTTCTCTCTCGATATTGATAAAAAATCACCAGCTGCAACAGAACAATCCGATAAGATTGAATATGTGCCAACCATTATTGTGTATGATGGGGATAAGGAGATTGGGCGGGTTATTGAGGTAGCTGAACCAAATTTAGGGTCCGTCTTCCTTGGGCTTTTCTGATTTCTTTACAAAATGATAGCGGTAAATAATAGGCCGCGCTTCTTCTGCAATTTTAGGCTCTCCCTGCTCATCCACCTCCCAATAAGGCGCTATGCCGTCCAAGTCAGAATCATCCCAAACCTTTTTTTGATCATCTTTTGGACCTTCTTTACGGAAGACAAATGCCAAAACCAATCCGCTTAAGAATCCCGCAAAATGGCCTTCCCAACTGACCCCAGGCTGTACCGGAAACATGCCCCAAACCAGTGAACCATAAAGGGTAATCACTCCGAAGGAAATCATAGTAAGCCCCTTATTCTTTCTAACAAAACCGCTGGCCAGCAAGAAAAAAGCCAGTGAATAAACCAAGCCACTTGCTCCAATATGGTAAGAGCTAGGTCTACCAATCGTCCAAAGCCACAATCCATTCATCAACAATTGCCAAAAAACAAGTTCCCAGGCAATTTTCCGAAAGAAATAAAACAAAGCAGTTCCGAGCACCAAAATAGGAATGCTATTTGAAATCAGATGCTCCCAATCACCGTGCAGAAAGGGGCTAAACAAAATTCCACGCAAACCCTCTATATGCAGCGGATGAACCCCATATACTCCCCAACGATAGCCTCCAAAGTACTCCAAGATAAAGGCAAGCCACATCACCACCACTAGTAAAATTGGTGGCAATAGGGCCTGGACAAAATCTCTTCTTTCTTTGTTCATTCTAGTAAGGGTTTTGCTAAAAGCGGGCCTATCCCTACTTTTGTCGGCAAATTGTCAGGAAATGTTTGGAAAATTAGCAGAAGCAAAACAAAAAGCCGCAGAAATTAAGGAGCGATTGGAACAGGTCTCTGTAATGGGACAATCGGATGACGGCAACATTAAGGTAGTGGTTTCTGGAGGTCGGCGAGTGCTCGACATTCAATCTGGCAACTGTGATATGAACAGCATCGAATCCAAAACAGAATTAATTCAAGCGATGAACCGTGCGTTGGAGCAAGCCGACAAAGTGGCAGAGAGCGAGATGTCGGCAATTGCCAAAGACATGCTCCCTGGAGGACTTGGTGCATTGGGGTCCATGTTTAAATAAATTCCAATCATTAAATTCCAAAAAAAACAGCCCACTTGGAACTTATATACGATTTCAGAACCAACAATCTTTAAATCTACACCTATCCCTAAATCAAAAAACATGTATACGAACCTTCTCACTGAAATAAAAGGAAGTAATTATTGGATCAGTATCAATCGAGCAGATAAAATGAATGCGCTCAATATTGATACGTTAAGAGAAATTAAACTGGCAGTTGAAGAGGCCAATAAGAATGCTGCTGTTCAAGTTATATTTCTCACAGGAGTCGGACAAAAAGCCTTTGCAGCAGGGGCTGACATTGCCGAATTTGCTTCATTTAGTGTGGCTGAAGGAACGAAGATGGCCGCCGATGGACATTCAGTGATGGACAGCATTGAGCAGTCAACTAAGCCAGTAATTGCCTTAGTAAATGGATTCACCTTAGGTGGAGGATGTGAATTGGCAATGGCCTGTCACCTTCGTATCGCTTCAGAAAACGCACGTTTCGGACAACCCGAAGTGAACCTAGGACTTATCCCAGGATATGGAGGAACCCAACGCCTTTGTCAAATCATCGGAAAGGGAAAAGCCCTTGAATTATTAATGAGCGGCGATGCAATTAAAGCAGACCAAGCACTTGCTTTGGGGCTGGTGAATAAAGTAGTTTCAATTGAAGAACTTTATACTGCAGGAGAAGCCTTTGCTACCAAGCTGAGTAGTAAATCTCCACTTGCCATAGCGCGAGTGATTGAATGTGTCAATGCGAATTATGCTTTTGATCAAGACGGATTCGAAAAAGAGATTAAAGAATTTGGTGCTAGTTTCGGAACAGAAGACTTCAAAGAAGGTACCCAAGCATTTTTACAGAAGAGAAATGCCCATTTTAAAGGCTTCTAAGCACCATTGACTAATTTTTTAAATAAAATCAATTCAAAAACTTAGTTATATTGATGAAAATTCGTTTATCTTGTTGACCGATTGAAAGGTGGACCTAACCCTTCCCCTGGAAATCACGGATATAAACCAAACATATTATGGCAAAAACACCTACGGTAGTCATTGCTGATGACCATCCTATATTCTTGCTTGGACTGAAGTCTGTGCTCGAAAAAATGACCGACGAATTTGATTTGATCGGTGTAGCAGAGAATGGAAACCAAGCATGGGACCTCATCAAAAACAAAAAACCCGACATTGCTTTATTGGATATTGAAATGCCCGACATGTCGGGACTCGACCTATGCGAAAAAGTTAGAGCGGAAAATCTCTTTACGAAAGTAATAGCTTTAACGGTGCATAAGGATGAAGACATCTTCAACCAAGCGCTTGAGGCTGGAGTCCATGGTTATATACTAAAAGAAAACTCCATTAACGATTTATCGGAAGGCATTAAAACAGTATTGAGTGGAAACTTCTTCTTCTCGGCTTCTGTTTCTGGATTCTTATTAAATCGTACGGCTCGAGCTTCCCAAGCTGATATTGAAGTAAAAGGTCGCCGTCTTACGAAGACCGAGAAATACGTGATGCGCATGATTGCCGAAGGGCATACAAGCAATGATATTGCGAAGAAAATGCGGATTAGCGTAAAAACTATCAATAACCATCGTGCAAATATTTGCAAGAAATTGAACCTCAAAGGCACCAATAGCTTGCTCGTTTATGCGATGAAGAATAAAGAAAACTTCGTATAAACTCCCAAACGGAGTTTACAAAATTCAAATTCCAAATTCCAAAGAAAACTTCATTGAAGAACTTGGAATTTGGAATTTTTATATTGGAATTTAGCCGCTAGGCTTAGAGGTATTTATCTCCGTACTTGAGCTTCATATCGGAAACAATCTGTTTTACCTCCTGCTCTCGGCTGCGATCAGTAATGAGCAATACCTTGTCTGATTCTACAATGATTAGGTTATTCACTCCATTCACGACCACTAGCTTATCTTCGGGCACACAAATCATGTTTCCGCCCGACTCAACTGCATTGACTAGCAATCCATTCACCGCATTTCCTTGCTCATCCTTATCATACACATCGTACAAAGAAGACCAAGTCCCTAAATCCGACCAACCAAAAGCACCTGGATAAACGAAGGCATTCTCTGCTTTCTCCAATACACCATAATCTATTGAGATATTCGTACACAATTGATAGGTATTGGCAATAGTTTCCGCCTCTTTTTCCGTCCCAATAGAATAAGCAGCATTTGCAAACAGCTGATTAATTTCTGGTAAATGCGCCTCAAAGGCCGATTGAATACTCTGCAGGTTCCAAATAAAAATTCCCGCATTCCATAAAAAATCACCGCTATCCATAAAGGTTTGCGCTAATTCGAGTGTTGGTTTTTCGGTGAAAGTCTTTACTTGATGGATATTTTCAGACACCATTGCTTCCTTATGCTGAATATAACCATACCCTGTATCTGGACGATGTGGTTTAATTCCAATACATAATAAGGCATCGTTTTCTTGAGCAAATTTCATCCCATCATTACAAATCGTTAAGAATGCATCCTCTTGCAGAATTAGGTGATCGCTCGGAGCAACAATACAAACTGCCTCCGGATCTAGTTTTTGAATGCGTTGGTTGGCATAAGCAATGCAAGGAGCTGTATTTTTTGCAAAAGGCTCCGCTACAATCTGACTCAAGTCCATTTCAGGGATATGTTGACGAACTAAATCGACATACATCTCATTGGTAACGATAAAAATATTTTCCGCTGGAACAATTTTTCGGAAGCGTTCATAGGTCTGTCGCAACAGAGATTTCCCCGTGCCTAGTATATCTATAAACTGTTTTGGATTCTTTTTTGTGCTCACTGGCCAGAACCGACTTCCTACCCCTCCTGCCATGATTATAGCATACTTGTGCTTTTGATGCATAATGTGTTAAATTCGCGTTAAATTCAAAGATGCCTATAGTTTAGACCCCTACTATTTTAATCGGTTGCAAATTTAGTCAAATGAGTCGTTTTAGACTTGTTTTTTAGACCGGTTTTTTTTTAATTTAGCATAAGGCTTAGCGCTTATAACCATGGTAGAATCTATTGATTTGAAGGGGGCCCTCAAAGAGTTCTTCGGGTTTGATGCTTTCAAAGGCAATCAAGAAGTCGTCATCCAATCGGTGATGGAAGGAAAAGATTGTTTTGTCATCATGCCAACTGGGGCGGGGAAATCACTGTGTTATCAGTTACCTGCTCTGATTTTGGAAGGTACGGCAATCGTAATCTCTCCACTAATTGCCCTGATGAAAAATCAGGTTGACTCCATTCGTGGATTTGGTAGCACCGATGCGGTGGCCCATTTCATGAATAGTTCGCTTACCAAAGCGGAGACGCAAAAAGTACGTGCCGATATCCTAGAAGGCAATACAAAATTGCTATTTGTCGCACCCGAAACCTTGAAAAAGGAGGATACGGTTGAATTCTTAAGGCAAATAAACATCTCCTTTGTGGCGGTCGATGAGGCACATTGTATCTCAGAATGGGGACACGACTTCCGTCCGGAATACCGCAATATCAAAAAGATTGTTAAAGAAATAAGTGACGTACCGATGATGGCGCTTACGGCTACCGCTACACCAAAAGTGCAAGCCGATATCCAAAAGAACCTTGGAATGAACGACGCCACGGTCTTTAAATCTTCATTTAATCGCTCTAACCTTTACTATGAGGTTCGTCCGAAAGACAAAAAAGAGCGAGTGATGAAAGACATCGTTTCCTTCATCAAAAACCGCAATGGCAAATCGGGTATCATCTATTGCCTCAGTCGCAAAAAGGTAGAGGAAATCGCCCAAATGTTGGTAGTGAACGGGATCAATGCCCTTCCATATCATGCTGGGATGGATGCAAAAACCCGTGCTTCTCATCAGGACAAGTTTTTGATGGAAGATGTCGATGTTATAGTAGCCACCATTGCCTTTGGTATGGGGATCGATAAACCCGATGTGCGATTTGTAATCCATTATGATATTCCTAAATCTCTCGAAGGATATTACCAAGAAACTGGTAGAGCCGGTAGAGATGGATTAGACGGTGAATGCCTTCTCTTCTATAACCCCGGAGATATTGAGAAACTGGAGAAATTCATGAAAGACAAGCCCGTTTCGGAAAGAGAAATTGGCTCCCAGCTTTTATTTGAAACCTCCTCCTACGCCGAATCTTCGCAATGCCGACGTAAAATGCTCCTCCACTATTTCGGAGAAAGCTTCAATGAAGACGATTGCAATAAAATGTGCGACAATTGCCGCCATCCGAAAGAAAGATTCGATGTGAGCAATGAAATGACCTTGGTAATTGAAGCCATTCAGTCACTCGGTCCAAAACACAACCTTAAGCATATTGTTGAGGTATTAAAAGGAGTAAAAAGCTCCGAGGTAGCTGATTACGGTAACGACCAAAGTGTGTATTTCGGAAAAGGTGCTGACCAAGAACCAATCTTCTGGAAAGGCGTGGTACGTTTGGGTTTGCTTAACGGACTTCTTTATAAAAGCATTGAAAACTACGGATTACTCAGCGTAACCGATAAAGGAAAAGAATACCTCAACAACGCTTTCAAGCTTGAAATGTCAATCGACAATAGCTTCGCGAAAGTCAATGAAGATGAGTTCGACAACGCACAGATGGAAAACATCTTCGACGAGACACTCTTCGCTATGTTGAAAGAGCTTTGCAAGAAAGTTGCCAAGCAAAAGAACCTCCCTCCTTACGTGATTTTCCAGGAACCTTCATTGGAAGATATGGCTACGAAATATCCTATCTCCATGGAAGAGATGGAGAATATTGTAGGCGTTGGTAAGAATAAGGTGATCAAGTTTGGAAAACCCTTCGTTGAAATGATTGGTCAATATGTGAAGGAAAACGAGATTGAACGTCCTTCTGACATTGTAGTTCGCTCCGTTCCGAATAAGTCCGGAAAAAAAATCGCCATCATCCAAAACATCGATAAGAAAATCGGCTTGGATGTGATTAGCAAGAACAATGGCATGACCAATGAAGATTTAATGCGAGAGATTGAGAATATCGTGTACAGCGGAACAAAGCTCAACCTGCATTATTATATCAATGACATGCTTGATGAAGAGCGCCAAGAAGAGATTTTTGATTATTTCAAAGAAACCGAACTCGATTCTATTGATGCCGCCGTGGATGAATTCGATGGCGAATACAGCTTCGAAGAAATGCAGTTGATGCGAATTCAGTTTATCTCTGACATGGCTAACTAGTCCATAGTCGAGGGACCATAGACCATGGCTTGTTGTTCCGATGGAGTAGAGTCCACTGTCGGCAGTCCACGGACTGCGGCTGTTTGCTCGTGATGATTAGGTTTCAAGATTTTTGGTAACGGCGTTTAGTGGCCCGGTGAGGCGAATTTATTTGCGTCTTCCGTATGCGTCCGCCTTAGCCATTAGCAAAGGTGGAGTCAAATTAGGCTGCATTAAGGCAAAAATGGCATAATAGAATAAATCTTTCCTCAAACCATAATTCGCAAATCACCCTCCTACACTGAATAAGCTTCGGCGGGCAGGCAAATCATATCCCGATAGCAATCGGGACATAAATACGTTGATCTACAAAGTACACATAATGAGCAACCTGTGTAGAACAAAAACAAATTCAACAATCTTTCTTTCAAATTTTCATTTCTATGCTTGTATGAATTAAGATTCTTCTTATTTTTGCATCCCCTTAGGGGACGATGTCCGATGGTGTAACTGGCAACACGTCTGGTTTTGGTCCAGAAGAGTCTAGGTTCGAGCCCTAGTCGGACAACGCTAAAAATCCTTTCAGTTTACTGGAGGGATTTTTTTTTGCCTTGAGAGGGAGTCCACGGTCGACTGTCGACAGACCACGGCAAAAATGACCATAGACGATGGACCATAGACCATGGTTTTGTTGATCCGCAGCAGCAATTCGAAATCTCGAAACTTCGAATTCTCGACCAGTCTAAATCCGTCGAATATACCTCACCCGAATATGCGTTTCGAATCCATGAATTGAACCTACTGTAATGGAGCCTCCACCTGCTAATTGACCTCGCTCCTCGTAATAATTACTCAAATCGCTGACGCCTAACAGGCCGATGGAAAAGCATTCCTTTTCAGAGAAGCGATAACCAACCGCTAAATTGAAGGTGCTTGAAAGGACAGCGCGCGATGTCAGGTACCTGCTCTCTTCATTAATATGCTCAGCCAAAACGAGTGCTGGCCGAAGTCCTAAACCCATTCGAGGATGCCATTTTTTCTTACCGACAAATTCAATTCCGAGCGGCAGAGCCAATAAATGAGATTGAATATCCAAATTTTGACGATAGGCATAGGCAAGTCCTCCTTTTAGGTGAAATGGTAAGCCAATAGTTTTTTTGGAAGAGGAAGCGGATATCAATAATCCTAAAGGACGATTGTACCCCGCTGGAATTGGAATAGGCGGAATCAGACCACCAGAGTAGGCATTCTGTGCACCAACAGATACTCCAAACTCCAAAGCATTTTGTGCCTGCGCTGAATTGGCAGTTAGTCCAATCAGGTAAACCAAAAAAAGCAGTATAGGGATGTTTTTCATGTATTGAATGCAGGTTCAAATTGGGTAAAAATAAGAAATCCCATTGAATGGTTTCACTTTTAGTCCACAGTCGACTGCCTTGTTGATCCACTGCAATTTGCCTAAATCTCGAAAACTCTAACCATCTCATAATCTCTCATCACTTCGACTGACCGTGATTATTGTAGTAACCCTTCGTTTCTATTGGCCGCTCAGTGACCGCTGACTAAAAAATATTCATCCATCTAACCATCTAACAAACTCATTGTCTCTCGCTAAGTCGACCTTTAACATTTTATTCACATTGCCCGATACTATACCCTGTTTAGCTACCTTTGCAAAGTCTTAAAAATCATTGCCGTGAATAGCGCTTATAAAAACCCCGTCAAGATCTTTTCAGGAACAAGTTCTGAATACATTGCTACCAAAATTGCCGACCATTTCGGACAAGAATTGGGAGAAATCAGCCTTAGTCGTTTCAGCGATGGTGAGCTGCACGCCAACTTTGTTGAGAGTGTACGTGGTTGTGATGTCTTTTTGGTTCAATCCACTTTTGCTCCTTCAGATAACTTGATGGA
>Ga0100402_1007421_pt1 | contig 10605 bp, 11 predicted proteins | sample CryGeyme20150102_FD_80419 | JGI IMG/M metagenome (GOLD analysis project Ga0100402, IMG submission 80419) | Groundwater microbial communities from Crystal Geyser aquifers in Utah, USA - Crystal Geyser metaG 2015-0102 | ecosystem: Environmental > Aquatic > Deep subsurface > Groundwater | place...
AGCCGAATAATCGACAAGGGGGTGCGCAGCTCGTGTGAGGCCTCAGCCGTGAATCGCTTGATCTGCTCGTAAGATGTTTCCAAACGGTCCAACATCTCGTTGAGAAATTCTGCCATCCGGGCAATTTCATCGTCTGTATTTGGAATCGGAATACGCTCTCCAAAGCTACTGGCTGTGATGCGTCTAGCCTTGGATTGAATCGCGACAATCGGATGAATCGCCAATCGGCTCAGAAAGTAGCCCAGACCCAGACTGAGTAGGAAAATCACCGCGCAGACAACGACGCTGACCCCTTCATAGTCGTCAAAAAGTTGATCGGCACTCTGCAGCGAAGAAGCGATGTAAATATCCAGACCCGCGTAGTTGAATTCAGCAGAACGCAGCCGCCCCAGCTCCGCATCATTAACCGTAATATTGGCTTGCCCGTGCACATCAAGGGGGAGGGCGTGAGGCCCAAGATTACTACTTTTATAGAGCAGGTCACCATGTCCCCGTCCGACCTGAAAAAAATACAAGGCCGCATCCAGTTCGGCGTGTTTTCGAACGGCTTCCAAAACAGCAGCCTCTCCTTTTGCTCCGGCAAGATCAATCCGCGTCCGAACCTCCTCGAATTCGACGGAATTGAGCAGATCAACGCCCTTGATCAGACTATGCTCCAAATAAAAGCGCCCCAGCAGCAGCAAGACAGCGACGGTCAGCGTCACCACCAGCGCATACCATAAAGTCAAACGACTACTTAAAGATTTCATGGCATCATGTAGCCCACCGAACGGACGGTTTTGATGATCGGTGCCTCAGCATCGCCGCTGTCAAAATGCTGGCGCAGCTTGCGCACGTAGACGTCGATCAAGTTTGTCTGCATGTCGTAGCTGGCCTCCCATATCTTCTCGCCAATTTGGGTGCGGGTCAGGGTGCGGCCCCGGTTGGTCAAAAAAAGTTCCAGCAGTGCATACTCGCGGTTGGTCAAATCGACAGGTGCACCGTCGAAGGTCACAGCATGGGCGAGTAGATCCATTCGAATGCCTCGGTGCTCCAGCACAGTATGGTGCACACTGCTCTGGCGGCGAAACAGCGAACGCACCCGGGCCAGCATCTCCTCGAAGCTGAAGGGCTTCGGTAAATAGTCATCGGCTCCCAAATTGAGCCCCTGCACCCGATCTTCCACCGAGTCGCGGGCACTGAGGATCAACACCGGCTCATCAAAGGCACACTGCCGCCACTCCCGCAGGAGCTGGATGCCGTCTCCATCCGGCAGCCCCAAATCGAGGATGACCAGATCGTAACCACTCTCGCTGATCGCATCGTTGGCCGCAGCAATACTGCGGCACCAGGTCACGGTGTAGCTGTTCTCCTTCAGCCCCTTTTCCACAAAGCGGCCGATGCGCACATCATCTTCTACTAATAAAACTTTCATACATAAAGCGAACCAAGATGTTGGCATCAGTCCCCATTTACTTCCGGTTTTAACTGATCCAGATAATTCAGCAAGGCTGGACCGCGCGGATCGCCCGTGGCAAAGAGGTGGGCATAGCTCGGCATCCGCGAGCCGGGCATCAGGCTACGCGGATCGATCAGGTGCAGCCGGTTCCATTCGCGGGGCCGACGCAGCGCCACATTGGCTAGATCCGGCCCCTGGCGACGGTTGCCGATCAGGACCGGCTCTTGTGACAAGGCCTGGTGAATCGGAGTTGGTGCGCCCCATAGCGCAGCATCCTGCCCGACCGGACGCACGAATTGTGAGTGGCAGTGGATGCAACCCTCAGAGATATAGACTTCCCGCCCCAGCGCGACGATGTCCACCGGAGCTTCCGGGTCGGCCTTTTGTTCAGGCGGCCGCAACCCCGTCAGCGCGACACCACTACTCAGGGCCACGATCACATACAGCAACAGCCGCCGCCTCATACGCACCTCCCTTGCTGTAACGACCCGGGCAACGCGATCACCAGCACCGCCACCACCAGCCAGGCCACAGCTGGCATCCGCCCCAGATCCTCCACCATGCCGATACCCATGGCGGATGCGGCCCAGCCAGCACAAGCGAAGAGTCGGCCAGCCGAGCGGGCAACCGATCCTTCGGGCTGGGTCAATAGAGGATAGGCCACCAGAGCGGTCGAATACATGGAAACCCCACTCATATAGACCCAGACACCAGGCAGTCCCAAGTCCAGCGCGATGACCATGGCGTAGCCGGTCAAAAGCGCCGCAAAGCCGATCAGGCAAATCACCCCGACCGAACGCCCAATCGAGAGCAGGTAGCCCGTGGCGAGCGCTGCGAACAAATGAACGATCCCAATTGACCAGAGATGGAGTCCTTCACCCCAGACGGCATCGCGCAGCGAACGAAGCGACTGCATCCAGGCGAACGCCGCCGAATCGACCCAGACGAGCCCCGCAAAAAGCAGGATTGCCAACCACAGCTGCCACTTGCCCGACGGTTCCGCCGGCGCACGGACATTTAGTTTTCTGGTGCGCCGCCTGCCTTCGAATAAAGCGATGGATCCGAGGCAAACCGCCGCCGCGGCCACATACCCCTGCCGCATGGGGGTGGCTTGAAAAACCCAGGGCAGGTTCGCCAGCAGATAGGCGAGCCCGGTCGCCCCTCCCACCAACACACCCGCCTCCAGTCGAATACTCCGCTCGGCCACCCAGGCCAGCGCTGCCACCGTCAGCACGCCCAGTGCCAGCCCGGTCAGGGCTGCGGGCAACCACAACCCCGCACTGCTCCCCGCATGCCCGGCAAGGATCGCCGCGAGAAAGGCCAGCGCCTGGGCGGATCCGATCCACCACCGCAAACCGCTACCACCGCAGCGGGCTCCAGCGAGGAGGGCACCCGCCACGCCACACAAGGTCATGCTCCCGAGGACCCATTTTAGCTCCAGCGGCGTGCACAGGCGCTCCACCTGATGCAACAGGGCAAACTGCGCGAAAACGAGGAAGTAGAACCAGGTCGTCGTCAGCAGCAGCAGGTTTCGTCCGTTACGCCGCCAAGCCATCGCGGCCCCCTCCTCTTTCGCTCCCAAGCTTCCAAATGAAAATAAACTGCCCCAGTGCCAGCAGCCCGTCAGTAGCCGGCACACTCCACCAGGACGGAGCAAGCGCATCCGTGAGAATCGCCGCAGCCGTGAAGACAAAAATCACCGACCGCATCCAAGCCGTCAGCCCGAGCACCCAGACCAGCGCGCTGCGGTCGCCACGCCCCGCGAAGCGCAGCGCGGCAAACAGATAGAGCGCACCCACCCCAAAGACAAAGGCACCGATAAAACGGATGAAGACCAGGCAAGCCGCCGGCGGCAGTGACACGCCCATCAAAGCAAGCGCCAACGTCGGCAAGCCCATCAGCAACAGTCCGCTGCTGGTGTCCATAGCCCCTGTCGCCAGAACGGCAGCAGTGATCGTTTTCTTATGGTGCAGTAGAGACATGATGTTTAACCTTTCCGGTCCGCAGGGTGCCGCCACATTCCGACCGCCAGCCAACACCAGCGCACACTCGCAAGCACCATGCTCAGCCCGGCCCCAAGACGGACCAGATAGAGTATGTGGGTCACCTCGTCGACCCCCCACAGCACGAAGGGCTCTTGCCCCTCACGCACCCCCTGGATCGTCATGGCGACAACGTAGGTCAAGGTGCCGAGCTGCCAGCACCAGAAGGCCACTCGATCCATCCATGGATCGCTCTTTTGGATCGGCCCCAGCGAACCCAAAATCTGCATATTCAGGGCACCGAGCATCCCCGCCATCGCCAAATGAGCATGGGCGACCAAGGCATTAGTGAATTTAAGCACATCCAGCACCCCCGGCAAAAAGGTGATAAAGCCATCCACCGTCAGCAGGCCCCACCAGGCAAAGAATGCGATCCGCCAGGGACGCAGGCCGACCGGCCAGTCGAAGCCCTGATGATACCACAGCACGAGCGGGATCCAAAACAGCAGGACCGCCAGCCCCAACACCTGGTTCAGCGATTCATTGGAAGCGTTGCCATGCTCGATCAGCCCCCAGACCAGCCAAGAGGCGAGATAGGCCCCCGCAAACACCGGCCAGCGGCGCGACCGCCCGGCTTTCGGAGCCACCCGCAACAACCAGGGCAACAGCCCAAAAATCAAAATAATACCGAGTGTCGAAGCGAGCAAACTATGCCCGGTCGCGCCCCCGCTGGTCGGGTCAATCGGCGGGTAAACCTCGCGGCCTGCCGTGATAAAGAGAGCGACAGGCGAGCTCACCAGCACCAGCAGTCCCAGCAGCTTGAGTCCAAGCTCCCAACCGCCCGCTTTTGCCCCGCGCCAGGCACCCCACAGCCCAGCAGCGAGCACCGCCACCAGCACCATCTGAGCCACCGGAAACAGCACCCGCGCAGCCCCCCGCCAATTCAGGAAGAGCTTCCCGCTCACCTGCCCATGCAGGCTGAACCAGCCGCCCAACAGCAAAGCCAGCGACCAGCAGAGAAAACCGACATGCAGGTCGGTCGAACGACTCCCGTAGCGCGGTGCCAGATAGACCGAGAGCAGAAGACCGACCAGCGGCAACGCACACCAGCCATAGAGCTGCCAGTCCATGTGCAGCGGCATCCACCGTCCATAAGTCCAACCGCCCAGCACCGTGCCCAGATCGGGCCAGAGGAGCAGGAGCGCCAGCCAGAGCCCGACCAGATTTGCCGCCAGCAGCCAAATCAGGCTATAAACCGCCGTGATGCGCTGCAACTGCCGCCGCCAGACCGAGGCAGCGATCGTATCCACCGCTTCAGCCACCGGCAACCTCCTCGACGTGCCCCCGCGTGACGCGAAAGATGCGGTCGCAGGCCTCGGCAAAGCGACGCTCGTGGGTGGCGATGACCACCGTGACGCCAAGTTCCTGCGCCAAATCACCGAGCAAGCCAAAAACCTGTTCACCCGTTTGCTCATCCAGCGCACCCGTCGGCTCGTCGGCCAGCAGAACCTTTGGCTGATTGATCAAAGCCCGCCCGATCGCGGTGCGCTGACGCTCGCCGCCGGAAAGATCCTGCATCCGGTGGTCGATCCGGTGGTCGATGCCGAGCAGCTCAACCAGTTTTTGCAGGCGGGCCGCTGCCTCCTCCCGCGCCAGCCCCGTGGCCAGCGTCGGGATAAGGATGTTCTCCCGCACCGTCAGGTAGGGAATCAAGTTGTGCAGTTGGAAGACAAAGCCCACCACCTCACGCCGCAATTGCAGGCGATTGGCCTCGACCGCCGGGTCCAGCCCGCCGGTCGAGAGATGCCCGCTGTCCGGCAAGTCCAGCCCGCCGATCAGGTTGAGCAGGGTCGTCTTGCCCGACCCGGACGCACCCCAAAGCGCGGCCCGCTCCCCCGTCCGCACACACAGATTGGCCTCGCGCAACACCGATACCTTGCCGCCATCGAAACTCTTGGCCACGCCCTCGACTTTAATTGAAACGTTATTCATAGCGCAGTGCCTCCGAGGGTTGAATCCGGCTGGCATGCCAGGCCGGATAGGCCGAACCCAGCAGACTGGTGACAAACGCCGTCAGCACCACCCCCACGAGCACAGGCCAGGAAATCTGCGCCTGCACGTAGCCTTGTAGCTGGGGCACCCGCTCCATCGCAGCCAACAGCCCGAAGCCGGAACCGAGACCGAGCAGCAGCCCGATTAAAGACAGGCAGGCCGCCTCACCAAGGATCAGCCCGGCCACCTGCGGACGCGAAAACCCGCTCACCCGCAAAATCGCAATCTCCCGAATCCGCGTGAAGACGGACATCGTCATGGTGTTGGCCACACTCATGCCACCGAGCAGGAAAGCACAAAAGCCGACCGCCCAAGCCGTCGCCGTAAGAATCTTAAACTGGCTGTAGTTGTCGCCGAAGGCTTCGTTGGCCAGCACCGATAGCTCGGGAAAGGCAGCTTCCACCGCCGCGACGAAGGCCTCGCCCGCATCGGTGTCGTGCAAATTGATCGAGATAATCGAGGCCAGGCCCTCGCGATGAAAAAACGTCTGTGCCAGACCGAGGGGCATAAAGACACCTCCGTCCTCGAAGCCATTCTGCGTCTTGATCACCCCGGCAACGGTAAACCGACCCTTGCCGATCTCGATCATGTCGCCCATACCCGCCTCCATAAACTCCGCCGCCCGTGTGCCCAAATAGACCCCGTCGGCGATACGTCCGAAATCCTCCCGGTCCCCGGCCAACCATTCCGCGTTAAGCAAGCGCGGGTTTTCCTGCTCGACGCCGAAGCAAGTAATCACCGGATGTTCCGGCACACTCACGATGCCGAACAGCACCGGATTGGCCTGCGCCACCTCCGGCATCGCCGCGATATCAGTCCAGGCCGTCGCTGGCACACTGCTGAAAAACAGGTCCGAGACATTGCGCTCGAAGACTAGATAGTGGCTGTCGCTATCGAGAATATTACGAAACATTCCGATCGCACCGAGCACCACCGCCAGCACCGTCAGCATGGCAGCCACGCCGAAGGCGATCCCGACCACACCGAACAGGGAGCGCACCCGGTGGCGGCGCAGATTGGTTAAGACGAGCGTCGGCATACGCATCATCAAGCCGCCTCCACCGCTGCGCGAATGCGCTCCACCTTCTCACTCAAGCGGGCATGAAACTGCCTCAGGACCAGCCAAGCTTCCCCGCACTCGGCGAAGTCGCGGCAGATCGCGCCGGAACGAACAGAGAGAGCCGTCAGCTCCTTTCTCGCCGCCTGCAAACCGAACGCCACCACCAGATTCGGCCGCGCCTGACTCAAGTCGCGGAAGGGCGTCTTCCCGCTCGAATCCCCCGCCAACAGCAGGTCGCTAAAATCATCAATCCCCTGATACAGCCGCCCCCAAAGTTTTGCCAGCCGCGCGAGTGCCAGCAAGGTCCCCCACTCCGCACCGCCCAGAACTGCAGGCAAAACCAGGGCTAGCTTAAGCAACATGCCAGTCTTTTGCACCGCGATGGTGCGCACCTCCGACGCACCGCAGCCAGGGTGAAAATGTAGATCACGCGACTGCCCGTCGAGGATGCCGCGCTCGCCCATGCAGCCCGCCACCAGGCGGCCCGCCATGGCTGCCCGCTGCGGATAGGCCGACGCCACCCGCCAGCAACTCGTATAGCCCTCATTAATCAGTGCTAATGCGGCCAAGATCGCCTGATCCTCACCTGCCACTCGGTGGAGACAAGCTCGCCCGCGGCGCTCCGTGGCATCGTCCATGCAGGGCAAATCATCCAGAATGAGCGAAGCGTGGTGAAACGACTCGATCGCCCCGGCCAGTGCCTCCGCATCCCGCGCACGCATCCCGCAGGCCCGGCCCACCCGGCCTGCCAAGGCCTGCCGGACCCCACTGCCACGACAGGACAGCGCATATTCAATCGCCTCGTCCAGGCCCATCGGGGCCAGATCCGGCACAGCTTGCAAAACAGTTACATTTAAAGCGGCTTTCATCGGTTCCATGTTCAAATTATTGCTGCGATCCTAGCCGCCCGAGATGACTCAAAGATGAACCAAAGGTGAATTTTTTTTCATCCGCGCATCGGACATCCCATGCAGCACGAGGTCGATCACATGGTCGGTTTGATCGCTCCGGCGACCTGCTCCGACGCCCGTTGGCTTATCGCCGATTTTCAAAATCCCCAGCACGGATGGCGGCGCGTTCGCGCCCGCCTCCGGATGCGCCTGCTCTATGCTTTCTTTGGCCGGACTGCCGTCGTGCCGACCCGAGATCATACCTAGATGCATTTTTCGTTTATCCAACGAAGTCCACCGCGACCGGGAAACAAAGGACCGAGGGCTGAAGCTCCTTGGCTACATCAGCCAAGCTTCCTACCCCAGCGCTACGTCAAGCAGCATCATCAAAGCAAATCCCACCATGGTGGCCATAGTCACGAGGTCGATATTGGCCTCGTTGCGCTGGGACTCGGGGATCAACTCCTCCACCACCACAAAGATCATTGCCCCGGCGGCGAAGCAAAGCGCGTAAGGCAAGATGTTTTGCATGCTCATGACAAAAGCCGCACCCAGCACCCCGGCGACGGGCTCAACCGCACCGGAAGCCTGCCCCATGAAGAAGCTCTTACGCCGGCTCATACCCTCGCGCCGAAGCGGCAGGGCGACGGCGGCCCCTTCGGGGAAGTTTTGCAGGCCGATGCCGATCGCCAGGGCGATCGCACCGCCCATCGTCGCCGAGGGCAGATCTGCGGCCACCGCCCCGAATGCCACTCCCACCGCCAGACCCTCCGGGATGTTGTGCAGCGTGATGGCCAATACGAGTAAAGTGCTCCGTTGCCAGGATGTTTTGATCCCTTCGCTGTGTCGCACATCCAGGTTCGTGTGCACGTGAGGGAGCACCCGATCCGCCAACCGCATGAAAACGCCCCCGCTTAAAAAACCGATCACGGCGGTTAGCCAAGCGGTCTGCCCCATGTGCCCGGCCATTTCAATCCCCGGCGCAAGTAAGGACCAAAAACTGGCAGCGATCATGACCCCGGCCGCGAAGCCCATCAGCGAATCCATCAGCTTCGGATGCACCTGCTTGGTAAAAAATACCAGACCGGCACCGAGCGCCGTCACGCCCCAGGTAAAGAGCGTGGCGAAGAGTGCTTGCGTAATGGGGCTGAACGCTTGGAGAAATTCTATCATTGGTCAGTGTTTCCGTAAGTAAAAATGGCGGAATTACGACTGTATTTACAGGGAAGCAAGTGCAATCCATTGATCCCAAATCCGAGGAGATGGGTCATAAATCTATCAAAAATTTAGTCTGGGACTGGTCCATCTGGGCGTTTCACTGGATGTTCGCGGGCTCAATGATCCATGGCAGGCAGCGCGTGGTCGCCGGGACCGGCACCAAGTCTTCGCGACCGATTCCCGGGCGGCTCATCGTTGCGACCGCTGCGGCATTTGTGTTTCAATTACCGGGCAATTACAAAAAGAGAGCTGGCCAAGTGCAGATCCCGTGGCTACCATTTACCGCGATGTTCGACGAGTACGGTGCGGAGCACAGAACCGAATACCCTGCGGACTCTCCGTGGAGAAAGCCCGACGAGCACAAGGAAGATGACGACGAATACGAACAGGACTGATCCACCGATCGCCGAGGGCTGCCTCGAAGCGGACTGCCCGGGCTATAAACTCGCCCTACGGCGGCAGGCAAGAGGCCGCCCGGAGGGCACCAACCCGACGGAGAAGCGGGTTCGGTCGCATTGGCTCGACTGGTCGGCCATGAGCCTGGAGCGCAAGGAACTCATCCTCATGCTCACGGCAGCGGTGACACTGGCGGCGGGTGGCGTCGCGGGCTTGCTCGGCTGGCCCATGCTGGCGGGCGGCGCTTACACCCTGACTTACTTGAGCGGTGGCTGGTATGGCGCAGTCAGCGGGCTGGCGTCGCTGCGGGAGCGTCAGCTCGATGTTGACTTGCTGATGATCCTCGCCGCCCTCGGGGCGGCCGTCGTCGGTGCCCCTTTTGAGGGCGGGATGCTGCTCTTCCTTTTCTCGCTCTCCAACGTTCTGCAAAACCATGCCCTGAGCCGCTCGCGCTCGGCCATCCAATCGCTTATGAAGCTGCGCCCCTCGGAGGTGCGCTGCGAGATCGCCGGAACCACCGAGATGTGCCCCGTCGAATCAGTCGACGTGGGCAGCGTGGTCCTCCTACGCCCGGGCGACCGTGTCGCCCTCGACGGCGAAGTGCTCGACGGCGAGAGTTCGGTCGATGAGTCCTCGCTCAGCGGCGAGTCCATGCCCGTGGCCAAGGCGCCCGGCAGCGGGATCTTCGCCGGCACCATCAACGAGCACGGAAGCCTGCGCTACCGCGTGACCAAGGCAGCGGCCGACTCGACCCTCGCCCGCATCATCCAGCTGGTCGAAGAAGCTCAGGAGGAAAAAGCGAAGAGCCAGCGCTTCCTCGAACGGGCGGAGAGCTACTACGCCGGCTTCGTCATTCTGTTCACCATCGGACTAATCGCCGTTCCCCCGCTGATTATGGGCGCTGAATTTGCCGCCAGTTTCTACCGCGCCATGACGATTCTCGTGGTGGCCTCGCCCTGTGCCCTGGTCATCAGCACCCCGGCGGCCTTTTGGGCGGCCATCGCGGGAGCCGCGCGCCGCGGTGTCCTCTTTAAGGGCGGCGTCCACCTGGAGCAACTGGCTTCGGTCGATACGGTCGCCCTGGATAAAACCGGAACGCTCACCTCCGGTCGTCCGAGTGTGACCGATGTCGCCCCCTGGCCGGCACCTACCGGCAGTGCGACCGACCACCAAGGCCGCGAGCTCGACCTGCTGCAACTGGCCGCCTCACTGGAGTCGCAGTCCGAGCACCCCATCGCGCGGGCCATCGAAGATGCGGCCACCGCCAAACGCTGCGGCCTGCTCCCGGTCGAAGGCTTTCGCTCATTTCCCGGAAAGGGTGCGGTGGCACGCGTGCAGGGCCGCCCGCTCCTCATTGGCAGCCCGCGACTCTACGCAGAGCGCGGCGGCCAACTCGACGCGACGCAGACCGCCGCCATGGATGCCCTGCTCGGCGCGGGAAAGACCGTCGTGCTCGTGGCGGAGACGGATGCCGATGACCGACCGACCCGCTTACTCGGGTGGCTGGCCGTAGCCGATGAACTGCGGGAAGAAGCCAGGGCCTCGGTTCAGCAACTGCGCCGACTGGGC
>Ga0100402_1007422_pt1 | contig 10604 bp, 12 predicted proteins | sample CryGeyme20150102_FD_80419 | JGI IMG/M metagenome (GOLD analysis project Ga0100402, IMG submission 80419) | Groundwater microbial communities from Crystal Geyser aquifers in Utah, USA - Crystal Geyser metaG 2015-0102 | ecosystem: Environmental > Aquatic > Deep subsurface > Groundwater | place...
AAAAGATAAGGAATTCATGCGCTTATCCAAGATACATTACAATCGACTGAGTCTATCTGGTGGAGGGCAGTTGGTCTCGAATCAATTTTGGAAGCCATTCCTCATGGCCCAAAAAGCCTAGAGATTTACAAGCTCCTCATCGAATAGGAGCCATAGTTAGAGGCATAGATCAATATGAACATAGCCTCCTTGGTTCGTTGTGGAAATGAAACCTTAGCCAGTCATCTTTTCTAACTTGTTCTAAAAGAGTAGAAGAATACAACAATATATGGATACCACCAATTACACTGGTAGACCCTTCAGAAGAAGAAGACTGAGCTTCATTTTAAGAAAACATCGATGCTAAAGCAAAGCTGCACTCCTAACTTTTGTTCACCCATTCACTGTGCCACTATCAACTCAAATACTGAATTGCTTCAGTATATCCTTAAACTGCTACCAGATCTGAGCACAGGAGACAGTTTTGGGAGGAAACCTATCCATTATGCTGCTGTCCTGGAATCGAGCAAAGCTTTAGAAATGCTGGTAAGAAATGGAGCTGATTTGAAAGAAATTGACAAGAAAAAAATGACGCCCCTGATGTTAGCCAGCAAATATGGGAGGACAAAAAATGTCAAGTTTATTCTTGAGAAAGTGCGAGATCCACACTACATCAATTTCAAGAGCGATTGCGGTCTGGCAGCCATTCACTATGCAGTTTTGGAGAAACATACAGACTGTTTCAACATCTTTTTGGAGGACATTCTCTCAGAAAAGGAAGTCTAAACTAAGGAAGGCATGAACATTTTCCATCTGGCAGCTTCAACGGGTCAGAAAGATATAATGAAGGTCCTTCTGGATAAAGAGTATACTCCTTAGCCTGACAACTTCAGAAGAACGCCTCTGATGTTGGCCATTCGTAATCATCAAAATTAATCCTTTTTCTACCTTTTCCAATCAGTGCACAGATACTACAAAAGAGATCACAGTTACAACACGATGCTTCACTATGCAGCTGCTTATGGCAATTTGGAAATTGTAAAATATTTGCAAGATATCGGGGTGGTCCAGACGATGAATCGGAAGAAGTTCTATCCATTTGAAATAGCAGTGCTAAAAGGTCATTACCAATGTGCTAAAATGCTGGAGAATTGGAGTTTGCATTTCAGTCATCATTTGCCCAACAGATTGACCAAAAACCCTCGAGGAACTGAATAATTTTATCAGATGTTTGAGTATTTGCTTGAGACTCAGAAATACGATCTTAACTACAAAAATCCAGTTGCGTATGGCTACACTTGTCTTCATTTTGTCTGTTCAGTAAGTGAAAGCGACTATAACCGTCTCCGAACAAAGGAAAATTCTGAAGTCAACCCACATTAATATGAATAAATGCAGGAAAGACTCATCTCCATGCTTCTCAAGTATGGAGCAGACCCCGATATATAAAACGAGCGGGGTGAAAAACCTCTCAAGCTCTGCATTTAAAACTAGAACTTGATAGGAATTCAGTTGCTGCTGAGAGACATCCCTTTCGATTTGAGCCCCGTCAGGAGCAGTTACATTTACTATCTGACCAAAATAGGTTGTCAGGGAGAGTATCAGCTGCAATTTGTCTACAGTAAACTATTACAAACAGACGAGAAAATTCTAAGAAATGAAGTGAGAAAGGTGGACATGAATGGGTTCCAGTTTTTGATCTATTTTGTCAAAAAGTTCACAGAATGTGCCCACAACAACTTCAGAGCTAACTACCACAAATATAGATAAATGCATGAGAGTGACCAGGCTATTTTGATGGCATTTGAGGACTACATCAGGCACGAGGATGTTCTGATCAAGACCATCAACCATTTGGTAGAGATGGGAGCAGATCCAAAGTTTACAGTGTCCGAGCCGAGAATGGATGAGGAGTATTAAAATTATAAAAAATGGGGTATCCAACATTTCCTCATGCGATTCCCATCTCCCAACCTACTCAAGATATTCATGAAGTGGATTGATACAAACTTCAACCTTCAAAATTCATAAGGCCGAACTCCTCTGCATCTATTTTGCATGTGGAATCATTAGGGCAGTATTTTCAACCAAAATTAAGATGGCTTGCCTGTGATCCACTTGCCAGAAATGAAACATTTTGAGGGAATCAGATGTATGGAGTATCTTCTTGAAAATGGATTGACATGTAACGTTCTGGATATCAACCGCTCAACTCCATTGTTGTATGCTGCCAGCAGGAACCAGATAGCTTTCATCAAGTTACTTCGAAATTTTGGAAGCACAATCAACAATGTCAACGCCTTCAATCAGGTGCCCTTGATTGAGTTGATCCATCAAAGAAACAAACTGACTCTTGAGCAATTTGACAATCTACTGAGTGACGAGCATCTAAGAAGTGACTTTAAGGATATCAATGATAGGAACGCCTTGCACCATTTGGTGTCTGTTGCCAAAAATTTCGACAACTCACCAGAAATATGCAAAAAATTGTTTGAATATGGAGTCAACATCAACAGTTTGGATAAGTACGGCAGATCGCCCCTTTTCTATTGTTTCATTAAAATATAGTAAAACGAGTCATCCAATGACGACTCAAACGACAAAGTAGAGATTCTTCAGACTCTTTTGGCTCATTAGGATATCGACCTCACCATCATAGATATATACCATAGGACCCCATTGCACTATGCCTGTTAAAAAGGATTTTTCTTCTCCATTTTGTACTTACTGTAAAAATGGACAGAAATTGACATTGTGGACTCAGAAGGAAACACTCCTCTGGCAATCTGCCTTAAAAACAAAAATCTGAACCAAGCTGCAATGTTGATAAGGAAAGGTGTCCAACATGGCTGGGTTATGGAAGACGGTCAAAAAGATTCTTATGTGCAGTATGCCCTCAAAACTCTACCTGTTGGCATTTGTTTCATGTTAATAGATCACGGTTATCCACTGGGGAAAGCGATAGAGGAAGCTCAGGATTTCAGACCAGTTTTATTGAAGAAATACGGCATGTGATTTATCTGATTTTGTATTATTGAAGCTATTAAAAATGTTAAGAGGGATAGTTGTCATTGTAAAATCAGGTTAGTCTGTTCTCCTTCTCTTTTCTTTTTCTCTTTCGCTCAAAACTGTCGACGACCACACGATCATCCAGGCAGAAGCTCCATCCAATCTTCACTACGATTCCCACCATCAGGACTCCCAGCAGTACAATACACACCACAATAACAAAGGCGAGAGGAGTCTTGCTGTCCATGCTGATCTTCTCTGAAGCCAAGATGTATGTCAGTAGGCTAATGACAATGGCCGATGCTACTAATGTAAATATGAGGGCAGCAAATTAGTTCCAGTATTGTTTCATTTATTTGACGTATTGTGGCCAGGTACGCCATTCCTTAGAGTGTGTGGTTCTCAGTCTGATTGTTACGTTACATAGTTCACATTCGAAGCCCATTGTGTAAATGTCCTGCTTCTAGCTTTAAGTCTTTTCTTCAAGGATGGAGTTGATCCAGTGAAGATAGCATCTTTTGTGGACAAAACTAATGGATCCATTGCAGGCACAGGGCTCAACCAGAGGATCACTCTCGTTGTTATGAGTCTAGAGGCATATCCGACACTCAGCCTTGAAGCCAATAGTGGCTGAGGAGCACTAGAGCAGATTAGGATCCTTCTCAAGCACGGGTTGAAGATCAGCCAAGCTAGAACTTTAGGGAATTGGGTACACTGCTGCCATATTAAATTGTAATGTGTTAAACTAGAAAAGTAGCAACATTAACTACCCCAGCCGAGAATGATCAAGTCGTTTCACGAGAGTCTTAAATATACCGAAAGATTTTATGCCGGCCTCAGATCAGCTCACCAATGTTTTTGAAGATTGAAACTGTTCATTCAGATTTACTTGTCAAGTTTAGCTTCATGAGCTTTTGGTTTGATATAAAATTTTTAAATAATTTTGAAGATATCATAAAAATAGGATCAAAAAGTACAATATCGCAGATTAGCACTCAATTCGACCTTCTCAGACTCACCAGTTGGTTTTTTTGCCAAATTCCGTGTATTTATTCACCTTCTAAATTGGTGAAAAATCCTACTCCATTGACTAGATCATTTTTGAAAAAACCTTCAAATCGCTCCCCATTTGACAGAGTCAGCACTCCTTTACCATGTTTATCGTCATTGATGAACTATCCCTCGTAGCTGACCCAGTATTCCTAGCTCAGATCAAAATCTCTGAAGTTGAAGCTTGAGCTCAAATGTTGGGGATGTTCGTTGTAGAGTATGCCCTGCCCGCTCAGAGAATCATTGCGCCATTATCCTTGGTAGGCTATTCGACCGTCAGAATAGTATAAAGTACCACGGCCATTCATTTGTCCATTGAGCCAATCTCCACAGTATTTTCCTCCCTCGCGATAATAAAAAGTACCGTAGCCATTTCGTTGGCCTTCTACTTTTCCACCTTCATACCACCCTTGAGAAAATTACTCCTTAACACAACTAGGCGACTGTGCTTTGAGTCTTTCTGAAGGAGATATCTATAGCTTTGTGTTTCTGAATGAAGAATTGTTATCTTTCCTGACGACTGACTCTTTGATGTACGCCATGAGTTCTGGAGAGGTGAATAGATCAGTTTAAGATTGTTTCACAGGCTGAGGAGGAGATTTGCTGGTAGCAAGCAACAAGGATTCAGACTCGTTCATGAACCCATTAACTTTTTTACCAGCATGAAGGGAAAATTAGTCCTAGCTATCTATTGATCTACAGTTAAGAGAGAAACTTTCCAAAGGGTTGGCGTGAGTGACAGGTCTATTTTTTTGTGATTTGGTGGATCTGGCAGCTTTGATGTTTGAAATATCCAGTAATTTTATGGAATTTGTGATCTAACTTAAGGCTTCTATCCTGTCATCCTAGTCAATCTTCTATATCTCTCCCAAACTGGTAGGAACTCTGCATACCATTTCTTCATAATTTGGTTGATCCTCCTCATCTGCAGTCATTGGGTCAACAGCCTGCCCTTCTAATTTATTCTACCTGAACATTTATAGACTTTCCAGTACTTTATTACTATTCTGACGCAAACGATTCTCAAAGAACTCCCATTACTTTCTTTCTCTGGTGATTGTGTAATCTAGTTTGTGGTAGTCGACAGATGTGTCAGTTTTGAGGCGAGTAGATGGGAAAAAAGTATTGAGAGTTTAGGATAATGGATGAGCGCAGTCTCCTGAACCTTGATCAATGCTGCCTGTGTCGTTGTGAATGACTACGCTTTTTGAGGATTGAGCTAGATATCTACATGAGTCTTCTTATTCAGATGTTGTCTCTCTTCGACTTTTGTCGTCCTATCTCAGCCCTTCAACTTTGTTTATCAGTTCAGAATAACCGATTCTATCCTCAACGTCCCAAGCAACCATCTTCTCGACAATTTCCACGAATTCATCACTCAGTGGCATTTATTTCTCCTTTCTAGACTCAACTGCCTCCTTTACATATTTTTTAAGAGTTTTCTAGCTGTAGGTTTCTTTTTGATAAAGCGGACGTTGAAGAATCATATGGAGTATTGTCATGCCTAGGCTGAATATTTGACTGTGAGTGCATTTAGTGCGAAGTTGACCTGGAGACATGGTGGATTGGATGGCTGAGGTGCCTTCAGGAGGCCAGTAGTAGTGGGTGAGTGCGGAGTACTCTGTTTTTATACGGGATTCCTTATGTCTGTCTGTGTAGGTAGGATCGATGTATGCTTCTCCTTCCTCAGCAAAGCCACTTTCTTCCTCTTTATTTTACTCCTCATAGAAATGAACGACTTCCCATTCTCCAATTTTAACTTCCCCTTCTTTGCTAATTCTAATTCCTACAGGCGATAAAAGTGGCTATTTGAATCCTCCTTTGACCATAGTTAGGGCTGCTTCTGCTATGGTCTGAACAAAACTCAGCAGTTACTCCTCAATATAGATTGTAGACTCATGGACCATATGCTATACTTAACGTTAGAGAGTGTGTGAATGGTACTACATGAGAAGGGAAAGAGTGTAGCTAGGTCGAGAGGTGGGGGTTTGAATGTTTCGATTGCAAGAGGACTCAAACAAAGGTAAAGCGCATAGAGTATTCACATTGGTTTTGTTGTGCTGAACTTGACTGCTATTGATATCGATGCTGAGAGTTCTACCCTGCTGATCTACAATCTAACTATTTTTGATGGACACCACATTGATGTGACTAACTTTTTATCTTTTTTGATAGTACTTTCCTATTTATTTGAAGTTGCTATTTGTCGGTAATCCTATAGCTATCTTAGCCATCCACTCCTACTGCTCCTCTTTTTGGTAAAGTTCTATCCTGTCGATAAGATAGTTCATCTATTTGCTGTGAACCTGTCGATACTATTATCCTTGAACGGCGATCACTCCCAACTGGCTATTCTGTTGCCCCATCTATCCGTTACTATCAATTTTTCACTATATATTTAAGCAAATCATAAAACCATCATCATAACCAGACCTATTGTTGCAGTCATCAGACTTTCCCAACTGTTGACCACTAGGCTGTAAATATAGTAGTCGATTGGACACAATCCTTGGCACTTGTTTAACTAAATACTTGTATATTTACTGTTCCTAGCTAAACGTTACAAGGAACGCAGTAGCCATAGTATATGTAGTATCCATAGGCACATAATTTGCACTTGTAATCGACTGTTAGAGTGATGCAGTTGGCAGGAATGGCCAGACAAGTGTTAGAGGAATGCAGGTAATAGCCGTTGGCTGTGTCGCAGGTGGTGCAAGTGTAGCGATCTGTACACTTCAAGCAGTTGGCTTGACATGAATAGCATAGATTGTCACTTCCAAGGTAGTAGGAGTCCATACAGATAGAGCAGAGAGTAGCAGTACTGGCAATCAGGCAGTGGGTGGCCGTACTGGCAGAACAGCTGCCCGTATTTAAAAAGTACCCTATTTGGCAAGAAGAACAGACATCTCCTGGGCATGTAGCACAATTAGGTGTAGTGCAGGCAACACAGTCAGTTCCTGTAAGGTAGTAACCAGCACTGCACTAAGTACATGTGCAGACATTACTAACCACAGTCGAATTGGCAGCTTTGCATCCAGTGAAGGGACAGGCCACACAAGCTCCCGAGGTCACCACATATCCGTCGTAGCAAGTTGAACAATTTCCATAAATGTCTGCAATTTTCCTGCAAGTTTTAGTATTCTTGATACAAGTTATGCCCACCAAATAGTATCGCTAAGTTAGGGTAGAATTGTAGTCGTACAGACATTGAGTAGGAGTGTTCTGATTAGTGCATCTGATGGAACCAGCTATGAAGGAACTGCATAATTGACACAGACCGTTGGAATCTAGGAAGTAGGTGTCGGCACATTGGGAGCAGCTGATGAAGTTGTTGGATGCTGAGCAAGAGGTGCAACCTGCTGACCCTTGGTATGTGGTATCTGTGCACAAGACACATAAATTAGAGACAAGGATGCCCTGAGAACAAGCCGTACAGGTTGAGCCGTCAGTGCACGAGGAACAATAAGTAGGGCAGGCTAGACAATTAGATTGAAAGAGATAGTACCCCGAAAGACAACTAGAGCAAGTACCTGTTGAATCACAGGTGGCACACCCCGAAGGGCAAGCTGTGCACAGTCCTCCATTGGTGATGGTCCAGTAAAATCCACTGTTGCAGGTCAGACAGTTAGTCGAATCTGTACAAGTTGCACAAGAAGCATCACAGCTGTAACATAAATTATTCCATTCATAAAATCCACTGAAACATTCCAAGCAAAAACCGTGAGCATCTATCTCGAAGCAACCAGGAGTCACAATACATCGACCAGAGTAGAGGAAAGTGTATGAATTCGGGACGACTGCGCAATCTGTGCAACTGAGCTGGGTGCCTTCTGTTTTGGAGCAACAGGAAGAACAGGTGCCGTATATACCTGAGGATTGAGGGCACTGAATGCACTATTCGTTGTACATGGTGTACCCTTAGGCGCAGGAATCGCAACCATTCATGGAGGTGCATTTGCAGTTGGGAGCACAGAGCTAGCAATGCTGAAGGTCGAAGAAATACCCGGAGGGGCAGGTGTAGTATGTGGCGCTGATGGCGAGGTTGATTAAGATGAGTAAGGGCAGTATTGTTCGCATCTATTTATGAGTTTTATTAACAAAACTGAGCTAATTAAATCCATACCATCTAAGCCTGACAGTCACAACACTGATATTTTCTTTTATATGGGAGGCTACAAGGAACGAAAGCAGCGAGTGCGAGAAATGGTCAAAAGGGAAGAGTAGGAGAGAGCCCGACAGATCCAGGAGCACGGATATCCCTTCAAAGCAACAGATAAGTTTAGAATCAGAGAAAAGGAGTTCAAGTACTATCAGCATCGGAAAACGGATTGGAGCAAAATTCTTGATTGGAAGGAAATGAAGAAAGTTGAAGGAGTTAAAGGAGAGGTTTATGAAGTAGGAAGGGAAGGTGCTTTTCTGGTGAAGAGGTTTATGGATTAGGAGATGCAGTGGCAGGTAGGTTTCGAGGCCATGAATGACTTTGTGAGGAAGCCTTACCGAAATAATCTCGATGGAACAAACGGCCTGTATCTTGATGAATAAAAGAAGGAGGAAGAGAAAGAGGAAGAGAAGAAGGAAGAAAAAGAGTAGGAAAGGCCTCATAAGTAGCAGAGTGACAAATCTGAAAGGGCCAATCCTTACGCAGATCATGGAGAGTACAAGTAAGAATAGCAAAAAGAGCACCAAAAAGGATATTATTTCAACGAACGTATCCGCATGTGCAACCTGGGCTACCAATATGATTGGCCTCATCGCTGTTATCCTAAAACACAAGTGCCTATACCTCCCACCATCAGAGCTCTCACTTCTAAGGCACAGCATCTCTATCAGAGTTTGTCGGCTCATGAGATGGATTACCATGGAGAAGCTGTCATTGTCAATTACTACAAGCCAAAATAATACATGATTGGGCATCTAGACGATGGAGAGGAAGATCAGAAAAATCCAATATTTTCATTCAATTTTGGACTCAGTTGTGTATTTTTGCTTGGCGGCTAGGATAAGCAGGTTGAACCCATAGCCGTAAGACTATAAGCTGGAGACTTGTTGAGTAACTATGATAAGATGTAGTAATGTCAGGTCCCTCAAGAGTATGCTATCACGGAGTCCCCAGAATCATTGAGTAGTCATATAGTGAGCCAAAAGGCAAAGACATATAAAAAATAGCTGAGGCCATAGACATGCAGGTGAGCGAGGAAAGGAAAAATGGTTTCAAGGAGATTTTAGAATATTTCAAGACCCACAGAATCAATGTGAATGTCAGACAGGTCTGGGCTCGGAAGGGTCAAAATCACGAGTAAATAAAATGAAACTGTTATACTGATATGTGAGTTTATAATGGAAGCATACATACATGGACAATCACCGTTTTCTCTCCAAAACTGACTTCAGCATATTAGCTCGAGCAAATCTGTTCTTTTCCTCAGATAACCTCAGCTCCAGCTAGAACCAAGGCCTCAACTTGCCGCAAAGCTGAGCGAGGAGCTAACTGAATTTGTTACGGGTCTCCACGTCTTTTTCGTCCAGGGCATACTTGAAGAGCTTCTAGAGGAGAGAGGGATAATTGGGATAGAATGTAAGGAGTTTGACAGCTGCGTTGTCGATTTTAGGGCAAATTTATACCAATTTTTTGAGAGAGTCAAACACCATGTTGACTTGGCTGCGATCAGGTTCATGTAAAGTTTAGATCCTTTCAACCAAAAAATCTATGAGTTCCTCGCATACTACCACATTTTGTTTATCTTTGCTGGTGAAGACAAGTTCAGATAAATTTTCCTATTTGAAATTTGCCCTCTAGAGCATCAGCCAGACAGTCTTTATGCCTTGAGCTACCAGTGTTTTATCCCTCATGAATTTTCTGAAAGCTAGAAGGTAGAGATGAACTATAGGCCCTAGCTCTTGTGGTGGAATTGGAGTTTTGTGTGAGTAGAATGTTTGGATGGCTTGAGACTAGCCGACGAAGAGAGGAATGTAGACGTCTTAGTTGACTCTTATGAGGCTAGGATCAGTGGGAGGTTTTTGAAGATGCTGATCATAGGTTGGAACTTTTTTCACTGGATCGAATTTTACCAAATTCTCAGCAGCAGCTCGAACCAATCGATTCAGTGATGTCAATTTTTTTTTGTCTCCTTCCCTAGCAAACAACTAACCGACATACCTGAACAAAAAGGTGAGCATTTAAATCGACCTGTTATTCTCTAACGATGAGCATATCACTTCCTGTGTGAGGGTAAATATCACCTGTTCCTCTTCATTTGTCCACTGTGACAGTAAGCTATGCATAAAAACTGTCAGTTTCCAATTGGTGTCCATCAGTGGAGGTGGATCGAGATAAATTTCCTGCATGGTCTCTTCAATTGTTTGGAAATAGGAAGGATACAGAGATGTTAGTAATTGGTATTGTTAGAGCATATGGGTCCAAGGTGTGGCAGTGGGAGTGTTGGTGGCAAAGAGATCGCCAAAGGAGAGTTAATAGTGACTGACTGAAATGAGTTTGAGCAGGGTGAGCAAGTGTGTCTACAGCAGTTATTGACTTTCTTGAACAGAGGCCTTAGCTTTTAGACCAG
>Ga0100402_1007424_pt1 | contig 10601 bp, 15 predicted proteins | sample CryGeyme20150102_FD_80419 | JGI IMG/M metagenome (GOLD analysis project Ga0100402, IMG submission 80419) | Groundwater microbial communities from Crystal Geyser aquifers in Utah, USA - Crystal Geyser metaG 2015-0102 | ecosystem: Environmental > Aquatic > Deep subsurface > Groundwater | place...
AGTGAGCAGGATGGAGAAAAAGGCACTTTAGTTTGAATAAAAACATCGAAATATTCTCAATAAGCTTCTGCATCTACCCCTGTATTAGCAGATTCACAATAAAGAGGCAATTGCCAAAGCGAAAAAATTTAGCCTCCCGGGCACAAAACCCACCACCATATTCCCTCAAGGATATACCCCCCCTCATCTTCAAAAAAAAATGAAGCCGGATGATTTTTCTCCATAACAGTATTGGAAGTTTGGAGCAGCTCAGACAAAAAAGGAACAACTAAAAATGTCCAAGCAAATGCTCAAAATGGGGTATAGTGCCGATGAGGTTATAAGGAGGCTGGAATAAATTGAAAGGTCGAAAAAAGGAGGGAATAACAATCCAGCAGAAGTTTACAAGGCACCCAGTCAAGGCCCAGTTAGACCCTTTCATATACAACCTCAGCCTTCAGTTTCCACTCCAAAAGAGCGAAAAATGAAGGTCGGAGATGATCGCTAAATTCGAACTCGACTGATTCAACTTTTGAGGGAGAAAAGATACAAATCATTAGAATAGATACACAAGCACATGGAGAGATAGGGTCTGAGGACAACAATCCAAGTATTGAGAGACATTGTGGATGAGATAAAGGCCCTGAACGCAGAGAGAAAGAGGAAACAAAATCAGGGGAAGGTTTGAATGATATTGAGTTATTTAGCTATATCTGTATTTGTTTTTCCTTTGAAAATAATAAAAATGAGCAGGATCGACAACGTGGTATTTGCAAGCACCAGCTTCGGCAAAGGACAAACATTGATCGAGGAAGCCTTTTAAGAGCATGACACCATCTATCTCCATGCTGAGGCAAATGCCATCGAAACAGCAATCGCTCTTGCTGAACACTATGTAAAAACATAAGGTAAATCCATCAGCACTTAGAAATTGCCGCTTATGAAAAATTCCAATCTACCCTTGTTGTGAATCAGCAGGGTCAAACCGTTCCCAAATGCTCAATCACACTTCGATATAATGCTCCTCCTCCAAGAGCAGAGGCCTCCGTAGCAGCTCAGAAGCCCAAGTATGTGGCCAAGGAGAAAGAAAAAGAGGACAAGAAAGGCAGGGATACTCAGAAGAACAATGGAGGAAAGGACAACAAGCAAAGAAAGGCATACCGAGATAGGGAAGAAGGGGGCGATGACTGGGCGGAGGAATATGACAGGAGAAGGCACTGAAGATGATTTTAGTGAGGGAATTTATGGGCAGTATAAGAATATAAGGGTGACTGTTTAAGTGAATGTTCGAATTGGCGCTTCTATAATTAAATGCACGGCGAAAGAGTTTTCTTCAGTGAGCAAAACCTGAACTCAGAGCCCCAGGCTCATATTTAAGGCACCAATACGCATTTCCAAGCTTCCTTCAAGAACTTTCTCTACGAACTCAACAGGGAAAACACTCGCATCTACCATCGACTGCTCTCCCACCAAATCCAAAAAAACAAATACATCCTTCCCCTCTAGCTCAGCGACCTCAAAGCCTATGACTAACAGCTCTATGAAAGGTTTATCGCCAGCCCTATGGACTACCTCAGAGTCATGTAGGAGGGTGTCGGGTCATATGTGAAATAAAAACGGGAAGAATTCCCCAATGCTCGTGATTACGTGTGGCAGGTGGGAGTCAGAAGTGATGAAAATCCCAAGAAATTGAGGTAGGTGACAAGTAGCATGGTCTCAAAGATTTTTGTGGTGAGTGGCATCATCATCAGCACCACAAAACCATACATCAAAGCATCCAAACTGAAGCTCAGGTGCCGAAATTGCATGGCTACTAAGGTTGTTGAATTGGCCCCTGGGCAGTTTCCTTATGTTCCCTCAATCTGTGTTGGACAACCTGGCAATAACGGCCAAAGATGCCCGAATGACCCCTTTGTTGCCATGCCAGACTCAGAAGTCATTGACACGCAATCAATGAAGATCCAGGAGAACCCAGAGGATGTTCCTACAGGAGAGATAGCTCGAACTTATAGTTTAGTAGCAGATCGCTAGAATGTGGGAAAATGCGTTCCTGGGGACAGAGGAAGAATAACCGGAATCATGTATGTTGAGGAGATGAAGAATGACAATTTGTCGAAGGGGTATTTGTACGTGACTGGAATTGAAAAACTGAAGGAAAGGAGCAATTTTCAATACAGCGATCAAGACGAATAGACTTTTAAAGTTATGAGCAAAGATCCTAAAATATGTGAAAAAATATATAAGTCGATAGCTCCTGGAATTTACGGAAACGAAGAGGTCAAAAAGGCCATAGCTTGTATGTTGTTTGGGGGCTCTAGAAAGCATCTACCCGATCAGACACTTCTGAGAGGAGACATCAACATTCTGCTGATAGGTGATCCATCAACTGCCAAGTCACAGTTCCTCAAATTCGTCGAGCAGACAGCTTCAATCGCAGTCTACACATCAGGAAAGGGTTCCTCAGCAGCTGGTCTTACTGCTAGCATAAACAAAGATTACACAACAGGAGAGTTTCAGATTGAAGGAGGAGCTTTGGTGTTAGCCGATGGAGGAATAGTCTGTATCGACGAGTTTGATAAAATGAAGCCAGCAGACAGGGTAGCCATTCACGAAGCTATGGAACAGCAGACCATTAGTGTGGCGAAGGCAGGAATCACTACTCGCCTCAACTCTCGATGCTCCATATTGGCAGCTGCCAACCCAATTTTCGGAAGATACGATGAACTTAAACAAATATCTGAGCAGATTGAACTGCAGACAACCATACTCTCCCGCTTCGACTGTATCTTTGTTGTGAGGGATATTAATACTCCAGAAAACAACGCCAGAATAGCTGAGCATATTCTGGACTTACACCAAGGAAAAACTCAACGCCACGAGGGAGGTGAACTTCCCTTCTAGTTGCTCAAAAAATATGTGAAATACTCACGACAAAAAATCACTCCGAGACTTTCAATCACCGCTTGCGAAAGACTCCAAAATATTTACGTAGCTGACAGAAAAAAGGCTCAATAATATCGAACTCTAACCAACAGCAAAAGTTCAATTCCCATCACAGTCAGACAGTTGGAAGCTGTCATCAGATTGAGCGAATCTCTGGCTCGAATGAAGCTCAAGCCCGAGGTCAGTACAGAAGAAGTTGACGAGGCTCACTATCTTTTTGAATTGTCCACCCTCAAGAGTATCGAAGGGAAGGAGTTTGGATACGCGATTGGAGAAGATTTTGGAGCCTAAATTCAGAAAATTGAGGAGGCCATCAAGAAGCGAGTTTGCATTGGAAATCAAGTTCCCATGGGCAAGTTGGTCTCAGAGATGCAAGATCGATACAGTGAGAACGGAGTTATTCACGCTATCCACAACATGGTGAGAAACGGTTAGTTCAGAGAAGTCAACTTCAGAAAGCAGCTGATTCGTGAGAAGTGATTTAATTGATGTTGTTTGAACTAAATCAATTTTGTTTTTAATTGGTCTTACATTATTTTGGGAAATTTACCTTGACAAGTAAGTCGTTTCCTGCTATAATATAAATATTTGAAAAACATTTGATGGACTACACAATATACTGGGAAAAGCAGGGCATGGACATGCTTTGTGGAGTTCACTGCATCAACTCTCTCCTCCAGGGTAGCAGAATGTTCTATTTAGGACCCTTTTTCGACGAGGTGACCCTTGCACATTTCGCACTCGAACTTGATAAAAAGGAAAGAGAACTGATGATGGAGCAAGGCATGACAAAAGATTTTCTGAAGTACATGGGTGAAGACAGTGGAAACGTGGCGATGGATGGGAACTATTCGGTGCAGGTGTTACAGGGTAACTTTCTCCTTAGTCAGAAGCTCTAAAGACCCTCAACCTCAGCATGAGGAGCATTGAAACAATAAAAGAGGGAAATGACTTGGGCTAGAAGACAGGGTTCATCTGCAATTCGGCAGCCCACTGGTTTTCCCTCCGAAAAATAAACAAGACCTGGTACAACCTGAACAGCACCAACAAACGCATGCCTGAAATAATATCAGACTTCTACCTTTCAGCATTTCTGCAGGCAGTCAAAAGTAGCGGTTACCAGCTTTTTTCAGTGGAAGGAGAGTACCCTGAGTCATCAGAGGAAAGATTCGAGTACTACAACAAAAATCAAATGTGGATTAGTGCCAGGAGAATAGAAAAGTACCACCAAAAATGCATTAAAAGAAAAGGGTTCAGGCCTAACATTGGGGATGGCCGAGGAGATAAGCAAATGTAAAAGGCAATGGCGCTGTCTCTGGGAAAACCCTTCGAAGAGTACATTAGCAGTGGCGAAGACTCAGACTGGGACAATGATAAACCAAAGAAACCCTAGCTCAAAGAATTCGGAGGGATGGGTGCCAGCATGGGAGAGGAAGTATTTGTAAACTACTCGAAGTTCCAAATGCACGAAGATGATGTTTAAATGGCAATGTTCATGAAGCAATCACTGGAAGACCAGTTTAGGAAGGAGCCAGAGGAGGGCAAACTGGTTGTGCTGAGATATCCTAACGGCAAAAAGGAGCAAAGAATATTCCCAGATAATGCCGATATTGAGACGGTATACGACTACGTGTGGCACAAACGATCAGCAAACAGTAGATTTTATTTGACAAACTTCGAAAGTAAAGAAAAGTTAGTGGACGTGACGATTCCTCTCTTTGCCATAGTCGACCAAGACAACACTGCGATTATCATCGTAAATGATCAGTGATTACTTCTGTTCACTCCTGCATTATCACTGCCCTTCCCTCCATCACTAACTCTCCTCCCTCATCCAAGCATACTGTCGATATTTCGTAGCGATTTCTTCCGAGGTCTTTGGTCACCTCCACCTTTCCTATTACTGATTGTCCTACCTCCACACGCTTAAGGTAGTTGACCTCCTGGCTCAGGTATATGCTCAGTGGGAAGTTGTTCCCGATGATGCGTGAGAACAAACATCCCATAAACATTCTGCTCACAGCAGTAGCTTCCTTTTTGTTCTATCCATTTTCAGAGTCAAGAAGGAGATCGAAGGCCTTACAACTGGCAGCATCATATCGAACAGTTTCTTCATGCTTGCGACCAACATGCCAGAATTTCATCAATTTCGTTAGTGGACCTGTTTTTCTGAAAGAGTTTGTTATCAGCATATGATATGAGTAAGTTTATCGACTGTATTTTCGGATCATGACAAAGCAGCCAGAGGGATAGCCAATAGACCCTCATAGGCATTTATTTCGGCCATTTCTTGTTCTGCGACCTTTTTGAACATTTGGGCATACTCCTTTCCTCTCCTTTTTCTGAATTGTTGCAGCTCATAGTTGCAGTTTACAATCATGATAGTTATCATCTTGTCAATGCAATTCAGCTCATTTTTCATAATTTCAATCTTGACAGTCATCTCGTTAGCCTGAAGCTACTTTGATCCTCCTTTAAAGAAAGATTTGAGCGAAAATGATCCACTTTCCAATTTGTTCTTTTCGTTTTATCGTTCAGCGATCTTTTCATTGAGCTGACACTTTCTCTTTTCAGCCTCTCTTCGGCCTTCGATGGCTTCCATGAAAGATTTTATTTCTCTGATTTCATACATGATCATTTACAGGAATTGCTCCAAGGGATTGATGGTGTTGATTTATTTCACCCTCTCCATCTCCTGAAGATGCTTTTCGTTCTGAGTAAGAATAAGTTCCTCTCTCTTCTTGTTGAGGTGATTCAACATGCATTTTTCCTCATACTCAGGAAGACTCTTCATCATGACGTTATCTGCATCAACCAACGTATACTGAATTAGATATTGAACTGCTCTCGATTTTAGGTAGCCTTGTAGACTTTCTAGCAAATAGCCTGGAGAATGTTTTCACTTTGCTTCAGCGAAGTATAGTGCTTCTCATTGGTGTTCAGGAGAGCTCCCAAGTCCAGAGGTTTGTACTGATCAAGCAAAAGATTGAAGTTTTCCTAATAGGCATTCAGGATGAATGAGTATTCTTTGTTGGGAATATTGGAAAGAATCTATCTATAAGCCAACTTACAGTCTCGAAGTCAGGGCCTCCTCTCAAAAAAAGTTGAAAAATTTAGCAGTAGTATAGATAAGGCCTGATGGCGATTCCTTGGCAGAAGTATCTGAGGAAACGTTTGCGAGTTTCAGCATACTTGGCCTCATTTGTGTTGCTTTAGAAAAACTTGAGCACATACATCGGGTTATTCTAGGCTCTTTTGCCAGAGATAGGGGGAATATAGATTCCGATCCACCGTTGCATCATTCTTTTTCGCAGGAGATCAAAGTCACTGTATCTCCTTCTGACCGAGAATGGGCCATTCTGATCAACGCCCACGATGTTGTAGGTGAAGTGCGAGAAGCTTTATTTGGAGTTGATCTGTGGGTCCTCAACGGTTATTTTGATTTATCCGGTGTAGTTGACCGAAGCTCCTCTTTTGGGTAAATTTTATATGACGACAACCTCCTTATCCTCCATATGATAAATATAATATATGTTGAAAGATTGCCATCAGATCATCAATTCCTCCAAAGGCATTATTATATGACCCTCTTATATTGTATAATTATTGTACTTGTTTGCATAATGAAACAATCTTCCAACTCTCAACAATAGGAAGGACAAAAATCTTCTGTCTAATTCAACTACAATCAGGGCCCAAAGGATTCTTAAAAGACTCACAATTAATCAGAAACTTCTCAACATGAACCTGGAGCTGGTGCGAATCCGAGAACTGTGTATATAAAAAGGAGAGCTCAGGCCTACATGAAATAATACGAAGAGAGAAGTAAATGGCCACACAATCAACCATCAATCAAGGAGGTTAAGGAGGTCAAAAAATAAACAAGTAAAGGTCCAAACGATAAAGTATATGATGAGATAAAACGGGAACTGCAGCAAAACGCGAAAGTATCTGAGTAGATGAAGGAATAGGTTGGGCAGTTGGTCAAAAAATCTTCACAAAGACGAAAAACATACAAACCTATCAATTCTAAGCATACTTCTGACCAGAAAATATCATTGACACAAGAGTCAAAAAGTTATAAGCCAGATAGGGATCGTAGTTACGAAAAATACCCCTGTTCTTTCTGCAACAAATAAATGACTCTGACTGAAATGGAAAAACATCACGAATGGTGCCCAATGGCCTTTAAGTGCCCTCATTGCCTCGACTTCTTTCCCATCTATCTCAAAGAATAGCATAGAAGTATGTGCAGCAAGATGCTCGCCCAGAAAAAGAAAGGGTTTAAGAAAAATTATAGCCCTTTTAAGGAGCCAAATTATGAATAAATGGAAGCATACGAAGCTTTGCTTTACTAGAGTTTCCCAGGCCTTCATTCTGAGCAGATAAGAGCCATCGCTTCCAATGACCTGAAACGAAAACAATCAGGAACAAAAAAATATTATCAACAACAAGAGTATGAGAAAACATACTATGACCCTTACTAGTAATACATCGACATAGATGAGATTGATAACTACAACCTATACAGAGAGAATGAATAGTTTGTGGTAAAAGAGTAGAAAAAATCCGGAGGGTTGAGCGAGAAGGAGATCAACAGTTTGGTGACTGACTGCTATAGGTCAGGATAGAACAAATAAAACGACTGTGAAATATGTGGGTCGGATAAGAGCTAGGGAGATTTAGTGATAAGGCTTCCCTGCTTCCACACCTTCCATTCTGACTGTATTGTTCCCTGGCTACAAATGAAGCCAACTTGTCCTAACTGCAAGCATGATGTAAGAGCTAAATGATCTGGTGTATCAATGTCCTGGTTACTTTATTTTTGAGACTGAAAGAGTATAATATTGATAATAGAGGCAATCAATGCAGGTCTTGAGGAAATGGATCTTTGGCAATGAGGTCGATAGATAAAATTGTGTCTTTTGCCGCATCGCCAAAAATAAGGATTAACACTTTCACTACGAGGATTCACAGTACTACGTCATCACAGACATCCGAAAGGCATCAGCCCAGGAACATCTTTTGGTCATCCCCAAAGAACACATCGACAATGCTCTTACCGTGCCTTCTCCAAGCATGATCCTCTAAATGCAATCGATAGGCGAGAAGGTCCTTTAGAAGATCTGCTAGGAGAGGAACCTAGATAGGCAGTTTAGATTCGGGTTTCATTTACCTCCTTTTAACTCTGTCGATCACCTTCACCTCCACTGCTTCATCGAGCCATTGACGGAGTGGAAGTACAACAAAATACACTATGGGACTTTATTCAACAGCGTGGAACTGGTGCTGGCCAAGCTAAAGAAGAAGAGTGAGCACTGATGATATACAAAATCAGGCCTTGAATATTAGACCATACAAGTGAAACAGCCACCCCTTCTATGTCAACTCGTCTGAAAAGGGAATGCCCAGCTCTATTTTGTGACTTCCCTGGAAGAGTTTGACAACTAGCCACTCTTCCTGAAATTAGAAACGAGTCCATAGCTCGGTGATTGTGGTTCGAGGGACCAGTAAGTTTGGTTTATCGTTGATCTTCTTGTAATAACTGAACCCTTCTCGGTTTATTACTGCAAAAAACTCTTACCACCGACCGATTACTCTCGATTTTTTCAACACTTTTCCGTAAATCAAGCTATTTTTGATGGCAATCTATGGCACTCCGCTGCTACTAAGCTAGAGATGCTTCAAGGGTTTTTTGCCCATGAGAACAAGTTTGGAGCATACAATTTTTGTAAAGATGAAGAATGCTTCTGGGAGTTCCCTATGCTGTTTTTGGTTTGATGCCCCGAAGATAAACTCTTAATTTTTCCAACTGATTTTTAGCTTGAAGCATCGATCTCCAATGTCTGAAAATATGAGTTTAAGCTTGTTAACGTCGTAGTAGGGGAACTAATGACCTGGAACCACAATTAACTTGTCGTTCAACATGGCCATATCCTCTAGCCATTGGTCCACTCCTTTCTTAGAGTTCACCATTATGCTCACCTTTTCCTGTTTTTCCAGTAAATAAGCATGACCAGGATTTTACTTATGAACCTTTTCTTTTTTCAGTTTTGCTGGAGATTTAGGGCGATCGGATCCTTGCTAAGAGAGAGCGGTTTTGACTTCAACTTTGACAGGCGATTGAGCAACTAAGATAGGTGGGGTCATTTGCTGCTCCTCATCTGATGAGCTGTCTCCAAACTATTGGATTTTTTGTTTCCTTTCCTCCTTCTGTCTTTGAAGTCTGAGGGCGAGGTATTGTTGATGTTCCTTTTTAAATTCCTCCTCGACGTCGGATGTCTTGTGGGCAGAGTAGTCATTAGTGGTATCCTCTGTTTCTACCCAGGCCACTTTGGCGTTTGGAGGAGGAGCCTGATTGTTATGCTTCTCGCTGGTGGCTTTTTGCTCTTCCATATATGCAGATATTAAAATATCCCAAGCAATATTAGATGGCGTATGGCCAGGTCAACTACGATCAAAAGGGTTATTTGTTTAAGCAGTGTTATGCTGAAGCACTCTCTTTGATGAAACAAATGTTATCTACCTGATAGTGCCGTTTCATATGAATCAACCCATTATAACTCATTTATTGTAACAAATACAGGACAATGAGAATGCACTAATTCACTTTTTAACTCGATACTCGCAACCTATATAACTCTCGATCTTCCACTCCCCGTCAGGGATGTTTCCCTCCAGTTTGCCAAGCTTTCCTTCTCTCTCGATCACCAGCCGACCATCATAAGTCACCCTCACTTCTGATTGCCCATACATGAAATTGCTCCCATATATTGTTTTGCTTTTGTCCAGATAGATGGTGGTGTGATCTTAAAGGCAAAACAGCCGGTGGTTATTTAGCAAAAATATCTTCTCTTCTTGTTTTTGTCTTCCCTTGAAGACGTATAGTTGTCTTTTCTTCTCCTTCGGCTGCTTGAAATTGATCCCATCAACGAATTAATCAAAAGTGAGGGTCAACTTGTGTTTTCTCAAAAATTTTTTAAACAGGTCCAAGGAGGAAGAAAATACTCGGCTCAGCACATCACAGGGGATGACATCTGCTTCTGATACAGAAGCTAGTACATCTTATTTCCAGAGAGCTGGACTACCTGACTATGTAATGTGACTGTATTTCATTCTGTTCTTCTCAACAACTGTTTCACTCCTTTATGTGAGCTGCTTCTTAGCTGAGGAATTCCAGATCATTGCCTTGTTGAGATCACTCTTACTGCTGCTACCTTCAAACACCCTTTCTTTGCCAATTTTCTAGCTATCGAGGTAATTTTTCCTCGACATATTATCACCAGAAGTCAAGAACTCAGACTGCTTCTCAAAGGGGTGGAGTGTTGATGACACTTTTGTTTTTTCTTTGGTCTTGTCTACAAAGGTAAACTTGTTGGAACTCACAGACAGATGTGAAAGTTTCTCTGAAGGGTCAATATTGAAATTAAAAGCCCTTGGCTCAGGTTCAAGTTCAGTTTAGGATTTTGAGAAAGCTGAATCACAGCTTGATTCATTGAGAGAATTCACAATCTGATAGTTGCTGTTCTCAATGACTTCACAAACCTTTTACTAAATCTCTTATTTTTGCTCAAAGCTTTACTAATTCTCCACTACACAGAGTTTGCTCAATGAATCCAGAGTGGGTGAGGGAATAATTTTCAAAGGAGTAATACTCTCACAAGGATTAATCTAACCCA
>Ga0100402_1007428_pt1 | contig 10598 bp, 11 predicted proteins | sample CryGeyme20150102_FD_80419 | JGI IMG/M metagenome (GOLD analysis project Ga0100402, IMG submission 80419) | Groundwater microbial communities from Crystal Geyser aquifers in Utah, USA - Crystal Geyser metaG 2015-0102 | ecosystem: Environmental > Aquatic > Deep subsurface > Groundwater | place...
AGAAATCGGATTTATTTTTCAATCATTTAATTTGCTGCCAAGAACATCAGTTTTAAAAAATGTTGAACGACCAATGATGTATGCAGGTATTCCTGCAGAACAAAGAACTAAAAGAGCAATGAAGAGTTTAGAGATCGTTGGTTTAGTAGATAAAGCAAATAATTTGTCAAACCATATTTCTGGTGGACAGATTCAACGTGTGGCTATTGCAAGAGCTTTAGTCATGAATCCATCATTATTACTTGCAGACGAACCCACAGGAAATTTAGATAGTAAAACAGCAAATGAAATAATGGAATTTTTATCAGATTTGAATAAAAAAGGTAGCACTATTGTTTTAATCACTCATGAAGATGAAATTGCCTCCTATGCAGATAGAGTCATTCACATTAAGGATGGAGTTGTTTTAAAAGAAGTTAAAAATAAAAAGAAAAAATAATTATGGATATTAAAGAATTATTTATTTTAGCTTTAGATGCATTGAAATCTAACTTAATTAGAACCTTGCTTACAATGTTGGGAATTATTATTGGAATTGCATCTGTTATTACAATTATTTCATTGGGATCAGGATCAACTGCTTCTATAGTTGATGAGATCTCATCTTTTGGTGCAAATATAATCACTGTTTCACCAGGAAGCAATCAAAGGGGTCCTGGACAAAGCTCAGGCTCAGTTAATACTTTAGTTGAAAATGATATAGAAGCTATAAAAAAAGTGCCAGCAGTAGTAAGAGCTAGTGGTGTAGTATCAAAAAACTTTTCAATAACAGCTAACGGAGAAATTACCTCAGCATCTGTTAAAGGTGTTTCTCATGATTATGATCAAATGTATTCAATGACTGTTTCTTATGGCTCATTTTTAGATGAAAGTGATGTTTTAGGAGTAACAAGAGATGTAGTATTGGGAGATGAAGTAGTTACAGAGTTATTTGGTGAAGATGCAGAAGAGTTGGTCATTGGAGAGGTTGTTAGAATTGATTCTAGAATATTTCATATAATTGGTGTTCTAGATGATAGCAGTGAAGTTTTAGTTCCACTAACTACAGCACAAAAAATATTAACAGGTCAAGCATATTTCAATAGCATTTCAGTTGAGGTTGGTGAATCAGATGAAGTAGAACAAACTACAACTGATATTGAAGATACATTGCTATTACAACATGAAATTGAACTTGAATCTGATGCAGATTTTTCTGTTAGAAGTTCTCAAGCAATGACTCAGAGTATTAGTTCAGTAACCGGCACCTTAACAACGGTGATTTCAGGAATTGCTGCGATTTCACTACTAGTTGGAGGAATTGGAATCATGAATATCATGCTTGTTACCGTAACTGAAAGAACAAAAGAAATTGGATTATTAAAGGCTATTGGGGCCAAAAAAAGAGATATCTTGACACAATTCTTAATTGAATCAGTTGTTTTAACACTTTTTGGAGGATTAATTGGTATGGGAGTTGGAATATTATTTGCCTATATTGGATCATCTTTATTAAGCATTCCATTTATTGTTAGTCCAAGTTCAATAATCTTAGCAATAACTGTTTCTACCTTTATTGGAATAATCTTTGGCTGGTATCCAGCAAATCAAGCTGCAAGACTAAATCCAATAGATGCTCTTAGATATGAATAAATATATTAATTATTAAAAAAACTGATATATTGTGATATAATACCCTATATAAAAAATGAATAACAATTAGGATTATTATTATGAGAAAATTAGGCGGAAATCAAGAAACTGAACAACCTACACAATTTGGGAGATTAAGATCGTTGGCAGATTTACCAACTGTAGCTGAAGAACCAGTGATAAAAATACTTGATATAGATAGAAAAAAAGTATTTATTAATCCATTTGTATCTGAATTACAAGCTGCAGGAGAAAAACCTACTACAGCAATTACTCTTCGTGAAATGACAACTGAAATTAATAGATTATTAAGTCAGCACAGTACAATTACAAAAAAAGAAGTTAAGAAAATATTAAAGAATTATGGATATTTTTTAGCTCAAGAAACATTTTCTTGTCCTGTAACTGATTCTCACTATAAACAAGCATATAGAGTAGTTGACATTGCAGGTAAAGAATGTGGAGTTCTTCACATTTAATCTAGATAAGACATTCTAATCTTTTACATTTGTGTTAAAATGAACCCTCAAGACAACTTAATTAGTTGAATAATAGGGTAATATGTCAAAAAATTTATTAGAAATAAAAGATTTAAAAGTTTCCATAGAAGATAAGCAAATAATTAACGGTATTTCACTTAAAGTTAAACCTGGAGAGATTCATGCAATCATGGGTCCAAATGGTAGCGGAAAATCTACAACAGCTGCTACTCTTGCTGGTCATCCAGACTATGAAGTGAATAGTGGTTCAGTTGAACTTAATTCACAACAGTTACTTGAACTTTCACCTGATGAAAGATCTCAAAGTGGATTGTTTTTAGCATTTCAGTATCCGGTAGAAGTTCCAGGAGTTAGAGTACAAAATTTTCTTAAACTTGCATACCAAGCAAGATTTGCTAATAGACCTGAAAAACTCTTTAAGAAAGCAATAGATTTTAGAAATCATTTAAAATCATTAGCCAAAGAACTAGATATTAATCCTGAGTTCTTAAATCGTGGACTAAATGAAGGATTTTCTGGTGGAGAAAAGAAACAACTAGAAATATTACAAATGGCAGTATTAGAACCAGAATTTGCTATTCTTGATGAAACTGATTCAGGTTTAGATATTGATGCAATTAAAAAAGTATCAGCTGGTGTGCAAAAAATCATTGAGAAATACAACACAGGTGTTTTAGTTATTACTCACTACAAAAGAATTTTAGAATATCTTAAGCCAGACTATGTTCATGTTATGGTCAAGGGAAAAATTGTTAAAAGTGGTTCAGAAGAATTAGTTGATCAATTAGAAGCAAGTGGTTATAAAGATTTAATAGAGGAATAGCACATATGGCAAATTTAACAAAAAATGTAAAACTTTTGCAAAAAGCTGTATTGATTCATAACTCCAAAATACTTATTTTACAAAGAGATCTAAAATCAGACTCAAGACCTTCTTGTTGGGACTTACCAGGAGGTAATTCTGAGTGGCCAGAAAATTCTGAAATTGATTTAGAAAACATGCACCAAAAAGATATTGCTCGTGAAATTAAAGAAGAAACTCAATTAACAGTATTTGATCAACATTTTACTCACAATAATATGGTTTTTTTTAGAACCTTTTATGAAGCAAAAAAAGATGTATATACAGTAATTACAGGTTGGAAAGTTGAGATGCCTTCAGACTTTGAAAGGTCTCAAGTGAAGTTAAGTCATGAACATAGAGATTATAGATGGATTTCGATTGAAGAACTAGCTGATTATGACTTTGGTGGTAAAAAAGGTGAGTTTATTAAAGATATTATTCGTGGAGCAATATAATTAAATGGCAAGATTTGCACAGAAAAAAACTAGTGATTTTGAGAGTAGTGAGATTGATGCATACGAACATGGATTTTCATATTCAACTGAACATTACGCTCATATATTAAAACCTGGTTTAACTGAAGAAACAGTTAAAGAGATTTCTGCAATTAAACAAGAACCTGAATGGATGCTGAAGATTAGACTTGAAGCATATAACGCCTTTAGATCCAAGCCAACTCCAAATTGGGGTGGTGATTTATCTGAAATCAATTATGAAAAAATTAGATATTATTTACGTCCAGCAGATCAGGCTGGTAAGACTTGGGATGAAGTTCCATTAGAAGTTAAGGCTACATTTGATAAATTGGGAATCCCAAAGGCTGAACGTGAAGTTTTAGCTGGAGTTAAGGCTCAATATGATAGCGAAGTAATTTACGGTTCACTAAAGAATGTTTGGGCAAAGGATGGAGTAGTATTTTTATCAATGGATGAAGGATTAAAAGAATATCCTGAACTAGTAAAAGAATACTTTAATAAAGTTATTCCTTTTAGTGATAACAAATTCTCTGCACTAAATACAGCAGTATGGTCAGGTGGTTCTTTTATATATATTCCAAAAGGTGTACATGTAAAAATGCCACTTCAAACATATTTTAGAATCAATGCTCCTAACTCAGGACAATTTGAAAGAACATTAATTATCGTTGATGAAGGGGCTAAAATTCACTACATTGAAGGTTGCACAGCCCCATCTTTTTCAACTAATTCTCTTCATGCTGCAGTAGTTGAAATTTATGTTAAAAAGGGTGGACGTTGTCAATATACCACTGTTCAAAACTGGTATAAAAATATTTATAACCTGGTTACCAAAAGAGCTTATGTTGATGAGGAAGGTGAAATGATCTGGACAGACTTTAACATGGGTTCAAAGCTAACTATGAAATATCCAGGATTTGTTTTAGCAGGAAAAGGTGCTAGGGGTGAAGCTTTGTCTATGGCCTTAGCAGGTGCAGGACAACACCAAGATACAGGCTCTAAAGCAATTCATTTAGCTCCTTATACAAGTTCTACTATTGTTGCTAAATCTATAAGTAAAGATGGTGGTAGAACAGCCTACAGAGGCTTGGTTAATGTGGGTCCAAAAGCTCATCATAGTAAAAATACTGTTATTTGCGATGCATTGCTTTTAGATGGTGATTCAAGATCTGATACTTATCCAATTGATAAGATTTATAACAAGCAGGTTGAAATCCAACATGAAGCAACTGTTTCAAAAATAGGAGATGATCAACTTTTCTATCTGATGAGTCGTGGAGTTAGTGAAGAACAAGCAAGAAAACTAATTGTTAATGGTTTTATTGATGATCTAGTTAGAAAACTTCCACTTGAGTATGCAGTTGAAATGAATAGATTAATTGATCATGAGATGGAAGGGTCTATTGGATAATGACAAAATATTCAGTTCAAACAGGCCAAAAGAAATCTATTGAAATTACCAAGTCTGGTGATTACTTAATTGAATTAGTTGGACAAGGTGCTGAGGTTGAAGTAAGTGGAGCATTTTTAACTAAAGATTCAGATAATCTTGATATTAATATTACTATTCATCACAAAGCAAAAAATACCTTAGCAAATACTACTTTAAGAGGTGTTGCAAGGGATGAATCAAAAATAAGATTCTTTGGAAGAATTATTATTGATCCTGATTGTGGAATGAGTAATTCGTTTTTAACTGAAAGAGTCTTATTGCTTTCTGATAAAGCTAGTGCTCAAGCAGTTCCTGAATTAGAAATCTTAACAGATGATGTTAAATGTTCACACGCAGCAAGCATAAGCCAAATTCCAGAACAACAACTTTTCTATTTGATGTCCAGAGGTATTTCAAAAGAACAAGCTGAAAATTTAATTATTCAAGGCTTTTTGGAGATTTAATACCAAAAATAATGACTTAGTTTGATATAATAACCTTTATGAAAAGTCTTGGACCGCAAGAAAAGAGAAATTCAGGTATATTAAACTTTCTTAAAGATGCGGTAAAACAATTACCTAGCATGACAAAAGAAGAAAGTTTTTCTTTTATTGATAGTTTAAGATTGCGAGATAAGAATACTTTTTTAATAGAAGCTTTAAAAACAAAAGATTTAAAATATATAAATCCATATATAGATTATTTAGTTGAGAAAGGCTGGTTAAGAATACCGGTAGATTTTTCAAGTGGAGTTTTACTCCCAAATGGATTGTTAATTCCAGTTGGAAAAATCTCAGCTCATAGATTGCCAATGGAAAACTATATGAATCTTGAACCAAATACAATTGAATATGAGGTGTTATTTGAAAAATTTCTAAAGCAAAAAGGAATTACATTTGTTGAAAATATGATCTTGGTAAGTTCAACCTATTCATTTTCTTATATGCAAAAAAACATTCAAACTGTAATTGATTATTTACTTGCCTCAAACCAATATAAGCCTTTTTTAAATAAAGATATTATTATAATTTTTGGAGATACTGAATATACAATTCCAATTAATAAGCTAAGAAAAAATCCAGTTAGTCTATCATTTGGAAAAAGAAAAAAGCTTAAATAGTTTCTTATGATACAATCTTTATTAAATTATATGGAATACTTAATACATGAATATATAACAAAGGCTATATGAAAAGATTATCACCTGTAGAAGAAGATAAATCAACAAAAGACAAGCAACCATTAAAAGACCATCACCAATCAAATGAAACAGAATTTCCTAGTCAAAAAAGAATAGTTTTAAAGGCTATTTATGATTTAGACGCGAGAAACCAATTTGATAAGTTAGTTGAATATTTAAATGATAAAAAAATTTTTGGTAATGATAGGAAAAAACTTATTAGAGAATTTGAAGAAATATATGGAAAAGGATATAGAGGTTCTTTTAATAGTGCAAGAATTTTTCAATTTTGGAGCCCTGACAGTGTTGCTCTTGATAAATTTATCAATGAATTAAGAGAATTAGAACTAACTAATTCTATAATTAAAGTTGATATAGATACAAAATTTTCTCTTCGTCTTAAAAATCCAGATAAAGAGTATTCAGAAAGACTAATAACTTCAGTCATATCTGCAATTGGGAATCATATTAAAAAAAATAATATAGCTTTAACTAAAGAAGAAATTGAGTTAATAGAAAAAGTAGAGGCTACAAGATCAATTAGTGATTTAATTAAGCTTGTTAATTATTTTCAAGATCAAAATAAGTTTGCATTTATATTCATAGCTGAAAGTATGGGTGATTTATATGATTCAAATCATAAAAAGGGATTTAGAAACTACTCTCTATCTGATTTCTTTTATAAAGTTTTACTTCATGGAAGATCAACAGATAATAATTCAAAATCAGTTTTAGTTGAAAGTGGAGTCAAAGTTTCAATAATAAATGTTAGAACTGATCTTAGAAATATTACTTATTCAGGAAGAGGTGGGAAAGACTCTGATTTAAAAATTGAAAAACCTATAAATGAATCAATCTCTTTAATAAATAAAATGGATATAAAAGAAGTTGAAAAATTTATAAAAGAAAACTATGGTTCATCAGTGTTTTTAGCAATTTCTAGAACATATCCTCAATTATTTTTATTGAGAACTCTTACCCTTGGTTTATTACAAAATGTTAAATCAGCAGGAGAACACTTTGGAAAAATTAATAGTATTTTTTTCAGATTTAAACAACAAGGTGTTTTTAGTTTTGATGAAGAACATGATGGTTCATATAAGAATGATGATGTTTTACTTGAAGCTGCCTCAAGATATTGGTTGTTAAGATCTAAGAGAATTAGAAATCTAGAGAAGAATGATTTTTACCAAGTCAATACAAAAGCATTTAACTATTATTTAGAGATGCTTAAGGGTAATTTTAAATTACCTAATATTTTCTTAGAGTGTTTGTTCCATTCACTTCAGATTTATAGGCTTGATAATAACTCTTCTGAGAATATAGAAAGAATTAAATTAATGAAAAGCTTTGTTCTACAAAATAATGAGTTATCAGCTGATATATTAGTATCTTCAATAAAACAAGATGCCGTTTTAATGAGCATAATTGATGATAAAGTTATGAAAATACTTTCAAAATAATTTCATATATTATAAAAAACAAATTAGCTTGTATATAAATGATATAATATCCTTCTATGTTAGATGTAAAGAAGATTAATCTAGATTTTCCTATTTTATCAAGAAAAATCAATGATAAAGATTTGGTATATCTTGATAATTCTGCAACAAGCCAAAAACCTCAAATAGTGATTGATTCAATATCTGATTACTATGAAAATCATGTAGCCAATGTTCACAGAGGAGTTCACACTCTTTCAGATGAAAGTACTGATTTATTTGAAAATGGAAAACAAGCAATTTCAGATTTCTTTGGAGCAAAAAAACATGAATTGATTTTTGTAAGAAATACAACCGAAGCAATAAATGGTGTCGCCTATGGTTGGGGAGAAGCAAATGTTATTTCAGGAGATGTAATATTGGTCTCAGTATTAGACCATCATTCTAATATTGTTGTTTGGCAAGAATTAGCAAAACGCAAAAGTGCACAAGTTCAATTTATTAGAGTTGATGAAAATGGACTACTAGATTTAAATGATTTAAGTAAAAAACTTAAAATGTTTAACAACAAGATTAAATTAGTTGCTATTCCTCATGTTTCAAATGCACTTGGAACAGTAGTGCCTATTAAGAAAGTTGTTGAATTAGTTAAAGCTCATAGTTCACAAATTAGAATTTTAGTAGATGGGGCACAATCTGCTCCTCATATAAAAATTAATTTTGTAACAATGGGTATAGATTTCTTTGCTTTTTCAGGACACAAGATGTTGGGTCCAATGGGAATTGGCGGATTAATAGTTCGAGATGAACTATTGAAAACAGATGAAATGAGGCCATGGTTATATGGTGGTGGTATGATTAGTGAGGTTCACGAATCCCATACTAACTTCCATGAAGATTTAAGCGAGCGCTTTATTGCTGGTACTCCAGATGTAGCGTCAGTAGATGGATTAGCTTCAGCATGCGATTATTTAACTGAACTTGGTATGCAAGATGTCTTAGAACATGATTTAGACTTAGTCAACTATGCACTCCAAGAACTAAACAAAGTTGAGAACGTAGTTATTGTTGGTCCAAATTTAGATAATATCTCAGAATTAAATCAAGATATTAATAATCCAGATAGAGTAGGTTCTGTATCCTTCTTATATGAAGGTGTTCATGCACATGATGTAGCTCAAGTTTTAGATAGTCAAGGAATTGCTGTTAGATCTGGACATCACTGCACTATGCCATTACACACTTCTCAAAATTGGATTGCAACAACAAGAGCAAGTTTTCAAGTATACAACTCAAGAGAAGATATTGATAAATTAGTTAATGCTTTAAATAAAGTTAAAGAGGTTTTACTTTAATGGATAAACTATATCATGAAGACTTACTAGATGAAGCAAAAAATCCTAATAACTTTGGAGATTTAGATAATGCTGATTTTAAGACAACTAGCTATAATGCAAGTTGTGGAGATGTAATCTCTGTTGCAGTAAAGTTGTCAGAAGATAAAAAAACTATTCAAGATATTAAATGGAAAGGTCATGGTTGTATAATTTCCCAGGCTTCCATGAGTGTTCTCTCTGAAAAAATTAAAGGTTTATCAGTTGAAAATCTTCAAGAACTAACTCAAGATGAGATCTTAGAAGGGCTAGGATTAGAAGAAATTTCAATGGGTAGGGTTAAATGTCTACTTCTTGGCCTTAGTGCTGTCAAAAAGATTGTTTAATTACAGTTATTTACAAATATAGACCTATAGTATATAATTTGATGTGTAAGATTACATAAGTAATGCACTTAATATATCTTTAGTTAGATGCAAACTATAAAACATATTGAACATTAATAAACGATATACAAAACAACTTCATTCTAATTGTGAGGGTCTTTGTGGTAATTCATGTTACTAGAAAAACCTTCACAATCTTGATAATGTTATCAAGTGGATGAAGAAATTAAAATAATTTGAGGTAAAATAAAAATGATTCTTTTAGCTGCATCAATATTTTTCAGTTTTTGTTTTTTTGTATTGCCAAGAATCTTGGAAAAAAAAGGCCTAAAAAGCCCTCTAAGGCATTGGAAATAGTAATTTATTCGTTTATTTTTATATATACCCTGAGGAGTTATCTTCTCAGGGTATAATTGTTTTTATAGTATATTTCTTTATTTTCATTCCTGACATAATTTGTTACACTTATCTTGTTATGCATATTTTTGTTGGTTCACACAATCCTGTAAAAGTTAATTCTGTCGTTGGTGCAGCGAGTGAGACATGGCCCGAGGTCGTTGTTGAAGGCTTTGATGTACCAAGTGGAATAGATGAGCAACCTAAAAGTGACAAGGAAACAAAACAGGGTGCAATTAACAGAGCAAAAAGTGTATTGTCTGAAGGATTACAAAAGCATGAAACAGATGAATTTCAATTTGATGATGATAAAGTTTTAGGAGTAGGTCTTGAAGGTGGAGTTTTTGAAGATGATGAAGGTCAAATGTGGTCAACCGTTTGGGCTGTTGTTGTAGACAAGACCGGTTTTATGGAATATGCAAATGGAGCAAGATTCCAAGTTCCAGATGTTGTTGCAGATAGAATTAGAAAAGGTGAAGAAATGGGTCCAATTATTGCAAAAGTAGTTGGGGAATCAGATGTTCGCAAAAAACAAGGTATGATTGGAATAACAACAAAGGGATTTGTAGATCGTACAGAAGAATATCAAGGAATAGCAAAGCTAGCTCTTGGACTTTGGTATGGTAGAGATTGGTTAAAAGAGTACAATTAGAAAGAAATAATATGCATAAACCACAACAATTTAAGGCTAAATTAGCTGAAAAACTGGAGTTTAATGATAAGTACACTCAATACAGTTTCACGCTAGTTCAACCCCACACAATGGAGTTTGACCCAGGTCAATATGTTTCTTTAGTTGTAGATGAACATGGAGACAGAAGAAGTTATTCCATTGCTAGTAAACCAGAAAATAAAGATGCATTTGAACTATTAGTCGATCATACACCTCAAGGTGCTGGAACTAAATTTTTACAAAACTTGGAATATGGAAAAGAAGTTGATGTAATGGGTCCACTTGGTAGATTTGTATATCTTC
>Ga0100402_1007434_pt1 | contig 10595 bp, 12 predicted proteins | sample CryGeyme20150102_FD_80419 | JGI IMG/M metagenome (GOLD analysis project Ga0100402, IMG submission 80419) | Groundwater microbial communities from Crystal Geyser aquifers in Utah, USA - Crystal Geyser metaG 2015-0102 | ecosystem: Environmental > Aquatic > Deep subsurface > Groundwater | place...
GCTTTCTTTTCTTCAACCTCACCAAAATCATTTCGCGTAGGTTCTGTCTTTCTATTGTTCTGTCAGTGACATCTCTCCAACTTAATAAAACTTGTCTTGTATGTTCTTTCTGAATATTTTGTCTGAAAAGGCATAGCTGATTCCATGATTTGAGTTCAATTAGGATCCTTATGGTAGCGTATTTTTTCAGGTGCTGAGCGAACTGATCTCCTTTTCTTATCTAGATGTCTCGTCTGAGCTATAGGACAAATTTGTCGTCGTTGCTTGATATTTGTTAGTTTCTTTTGGGATAGACTGGCCTATCCATGTGCAAGTTATATACATCAACCTCGCTTTCGTCAAGAATATATGAGATAGATGCTTCCTACTCATTTTCAACATGCCTTTACTTAGATTTGATTCCTTTGAATATTGTGTTTTTTATATTCCATTCTTCCTGCAGTTCAAGTCTTTTGCTTCTGAGATCGTTTATTTATTTCCTGGCATCCTCCATCAACAACCCGAATCGACTTTCCTGGCTGGCATTCACCTAATATATATGGCTGTGGTGTGATCGAATGGACGAGAGACTATCGTTGTGATGGAAATGCAGCAGGGTTGACAGACCAATAGAGTGCTCCTTTTTTATCGTGCTCGTTTTGCTCTGCTTCATGGATGGGTCCTATTTTTCCAGTTTATTTTTGATGAAATCGGTGAGGGTCATTGCTTTGGGTTCCCTCACATATTTTCTGCTCATCCAATAATAAATTCAAAAATCGTCATATTTATATTTCTCCTGATCAACTCGATCAATAATCTATAATGAAGCTTACTGCATCTTTTCTCGTTATTCTTTCTTTGGCTCTGTTGGTGCATACTGCGGACAAAGAGGAGTGGAGGAAGCGAAGTATCTATCAATTGCTGACTGACAGGTTCGCCAGAAACGATGGACAGAACTATGGTTGTGATAACTTGGGTATAGATAGGCTTAAGTAGGAAATTATTGTGGAGGAGGTTATAGAGGAATCATCAACAATTTGGATTACATTCAAGGTATGGGATTCGACGCCATTTGGATTTCTCCCATCATCGATAACAGAGATGGAGGGTATCATGGCTACTGGGGTAGAGATCTATATAAATTAAACGATCATTTCGGATCAGAGCAGGATTTCGTGGATATGGTGAATGCCTGCCACGAGAGAGGGATACTGGTGATGGTGGACGTTGTTGCCAACCATATGGGAAATCTAGACACCAATTTTGGAGTCAATACTCCCTTCAATGATGCTAGTCACTATCACGATTGGTGCTAAATCTCTGACACTGACTTTGCAACTCATAACCAAGATCGCATTGAGAACTGCCGACTTGCCAGGTTAGCAGATCTGAAGCAGGAGAATGACTATGTGAGAACCACCCTTTTGAGCTGGATTAAGAACATGGTTGAAAAATACCACATTGATGGCTTGAGGATAGATACAATCCCAGAGGTACCAAAATGGTTCTGGAGTCAGTTTTCTCAGGCTTCGGGAGTCTACACAGTTGGAGAGGTATTTGATGGCAATATGTGGTACCTCGGTGGATATTTGGGCTCCCTTGATGCTGTCCTCAACTATGCTTTCTTCTTCTCGATCAGAGACATCCTTTTCAACCAGAAGGACATGTACAACATAAGGAACTACTACAACGAGTGGGCCAAAAATATTGACTCGAATAGACTCAACTACATGGCCAACTTCTGCGACAACCACGACAACGCTAGAACTTTGAGTTGGGGAGGCGACTGGGAGAGCAAGAAGAAACATCACAGGGCTTGTCATACCATGGCGATGACCTCGGTAGGCATTCCAATCACTTACTATGGAGCTGAGCAGTATTTTGCAGGAGGAAATGACCCTCAGAATCGTTAAATTTTGTGGAGAAACATGGACAGAAGATCAGATATGTATAGCTTCCTCGGTAAAATCAACGCAGCCAGGAAAAAACTACAGATCTGGAGTCAACCTCAAGTCGAGAGATATGTGGACAATCAGTTTTACGCCTACTCTCGAGGTAAAATGTTGATAGCCATCACCAATCAGGTAGGAGGAGAAGTTAAGAGATTCATCAGCTACCATCCTTTCTCGAATGGTGAGGTCATTTGCAATATCTTTTACCCTGACTCTGACTGCATCACAGTCAGTGGAGGCTTCAACGTGTTCCTCGAAAACGGGGAGGTAAAGATTTACATCCCCAAGTGATTGTATGGAACATTATGATGATACGGTGTGTAGTAATGTTGGGGTTAGCCTTGGCGTTTTGGGGAGTTAAGTGGTACGCTGATTAAGATGTTTATTAATTTTTATTATTTGAAATCGATCCAAAATGAGCAGATCTCAAGCCAAGAATCAAGCGCCCGCTGCTTCCAAGCCTGCCTCCTGGAAAGACAGAATTTCCCAAGAGGACTACGCAGAACTCAAATAAACCTTCCAGGTCTTTGACGAGGATAACTCTGGAACCATCGACCCTTCATAAATCAGCAAGGTTCTCGAGGAGCTCGGAGTCGACAGAAGAAACCCCTTCATCCTCAATCTCATCTACGCCCTCAGAGACAAGAACAGACCCGTCACCTTTGATGAGTTTGTCGACATCGTCTGCTCCCGAGTTGGCGAGACCAAGACCAAGGACGGTTTGAAGAGAGTATTCGCCATTTATGACACAAATGAGGATGGAGTGATTGATTTTGAGGAGTTCAAGGCAATTGCCAAGTGGTTGAAGGAGAACATAAATGACGACGAGCTGTTAGAGATGTTGCATAGCACTCACGTAAGCAACAAGACCTCCACCAACGAGCACGTTAACTTCGAGGAGTTCTACAGAATCGTATCCCGATTTGCCAGCAAATGATCATGCAAGCCTTATAAGATATACTACATCAACTCAAAAAATTAAATCCCATACAATACCACTGTTGCATTTAAAATGATATTAGAAGATATTTGTCGGGAAGTAAGAAGCATTAGAAGGGGATTTTAGTAATTTTGAAGAGATAGGAAGGGATGGGCTGACCTTCAATGTAGAAGTGGCTTTATCATATCGCTAAATACATTGGCTCAGGGAGATAGATAGATTGTGAGAATGTCTATGCTAGAAACCGGCAAATAAGTTACAGGTGGGCTCACTTTATAGTAATCATTTCAAGAAAAATATATAAATAATATAGCCACCTCATGCATCCGAACTATCACATCCACCAGACACCCCAAAAGAAAACAATATGCAAATAGAACCTCACTAATAACTCTCTCCATATGGTTGACTACGTCAAGCCGAGCTTTAGAAACTCTTGTGACACCACCAAAACTGCTCACACCTTCTTCACTCTCTTAGAAGGCAGCTCCAGAGATTCTTTTAGTAGCCATCCTATGGAGCCCTTCCGCAAGGAAACTAAGGAGATGCTGAAAACCAGCAAAGACATCAGATCTCTGCTGAACAACATCAGCAGTCTGAATTCAAAATTGCAGGAAGCCAAAAATTGTTTGAGCCATGGGCCGTCAAGAGGTGCTAGATCAGCTGTAGGGAGGCAGGATATGGCAAAGAAGGAAATTTAACGATCAGGATAGGATCGGCTTTAAAGATAGGTCGAAACTGTAACTCACCAATCAAACAGCAAATACAAGGAGCTTTCCGACAATAAATACAAGAGTAAGCTTCAATACTACTACCTGAAGCATCTGCTGGCCTAAAAAAGCCACAATTGCCACTAACATTTGGAATAATCCCACTACCTCCTTAGCACTTTTTGCTTGGAGGCTCCAGAAGAGTACTAGGTGCTCAATTTACCATGTAGGTCGGCAGACAAGAAAAAAAAGATACTGGTGCTCGATCTAGACGAGACTCTTGTTCATTGTCAGGTTGATAACCAGGAATAGGCCGATTTTGAGCTGTGTCTAGACGATGAAAATATTTTTGTGACTATCCGTCCTTATGCCTTAAGTTTCATCAAAACAATGAGCTAATTCTTCTAAATCATTGTATTCACAGCAAGTGAGCAAGATTACGCAGATGCTGTGCTGGATTAGCTGGACCCTGACAACCTCATCAGCCACAGATTGTATCGCCAGCATTGTCTCAAACTGTCTAACAACATCTATACTAAAGACCTTAGGATAATCAACAGAGATCCCTCTCAGATGGTCCTCATTGACAACTCTGCAGCTTCCTTTCTCTGCCAGCCTGAAAACTCTATTCCAATTTTACCCTTTGAGGGTGGCGGGGACTGCGAATTGGTGGATTTGGAGAGGTATTTAATGCAGTTGGTTCATGAGAATGACGTGAGAGCGATAAACAGGAAGATGTTTAAGTTGGAGCAATACCGGCTGTTCGAATCAGCAGAGGAGCTGGTGCCAAAGTTGTACAACATATTCAGCACAACAATTGATTTTCAATAGTAGTGCTGATACCATGATACACCACCTTTTATTGTGTTGTGATTCGTATATCTCCAGATAAAAAGAAGGAAGGAAATACTGAATGGATCAGGGGGATCAATATTTTTATTTTCTGAGACCTTTCTCAATGTACTTTAGAGTGCCGAAGTAGTAGGCTGAAAAATCGTGGTCTTCGTAGTCTTTCAGAATTCTTTGCATCACTTCCATCAACTGACGCTCACCTGTGTAGTTGACCTTCCTCACCCTTGTCTTCACCTCGTGGAACCACATCTCAATCGGGTTCAACTGGGGTGAGTAAGCAGGTAGAAACATGACATTTACTCCCCATTCTTTGGCCATTTTGAAGGTTTGTTCTTTGTCGTGGATGGCACAGTTGTCCATAACCAACCATTTCTCCCGGTCGACTTCTTCATTCAATTCGTAAATTCTCTTGAATATCTCCAGGAGAAACTCAAGGTACTCGTACTTTCGGTAAGTGCCTTAAATGATACGCCAGTTGGCCACTCCTTCTTAGCCGATAATGGCGATGAGGGAGAAGCGCTTTCCTTTGGAGATGGGACAGTTGACTGTTATCTACTGGTTAGGTCTAGCCCAGGCCTTCTCTCTTGTCATGTATAAGTTGAAGCCTGACTCATCAAGGAAATATATTTTGGCTTTGCGGTCGATCAGCTGTTTGTATCTGACACAGTAGTCGTACCTGATTTACAGAGATTTTGTGGTATTCTTTTCCTTGGGGATGCATCTTACTCTTTTCTTTCTGAATTTGCCCACCTTCAGCAGTCGGGCCACTGTCGATTTGCATATCTCCTGCTTCTGCCCATCTTTGTAGCTCTTCAGGTCATCAATTCTGTTTAGCTCCACTGTTATTTCATTTTGAGTCAGGAAGGGATTTTCTTTTATGAGGCGGGCGATGTGCTACAGACGTTAGAGGGTGAGCTTCCTTTAAGGGATCCTTCTGTTGAGATCGAAGTGGACGATCCTATCGTAGAAGGTGGGGTCGTCCATCCATTCTGTGTATAGCTTGTGAATTGTGTTGGGTCCAATGTCGAAGGTTAAACCGATCTACCTGAGAGACATCTTTGGGCCCTTGTAGTCAGGGTTCTGCTCATAGGAATAAAATTCGTCAAATTTCTTGGCCAGCAGCTCTAGAGTTCTCTTGCTTACTACTTTTTGCCTTTTTTGCATTTTTTGAGTGTGTCTTCTGGCTGGCTACAGTTGAAGCAGTTACTTCATGTCTTGTTTCTCCTTCTTCATTCTTTCAATGTCCAGTCTTTGTTATCGTCTTATCTATCGTTTTATGAGGTCGACATTGAGAGAGGGTGCTTAGAATTTTGAATTTTCGGTGAAAATGTTGGTTTATTCGTCCACGTCGATGGCCTTTTCATCAATGGAGGTTCTTTCTTTCAGTTCGGGAAATAGCTGACTTTTCATCTCTTCGACCTCGAAATCTGAGACTTCAGATTATTCTTGGTTGTTCTGTTTACAATATGAAACTGTCAGCTAGCTGACCTTTGTCGTTGGTTTTTCATCCTTGTCTGACTTAACTTTTTAGGCTTTTTAGGCTTTACCAAGGATGCCAAACGGATCACCAGCATCAAAGGAGAGATCTTGGACCCAGATCTGACTGCTCATGTCCTCTTTCTGCTAAGCTTATTGAACTTCTTTTTCTCCTTATTAGTCATCAATATCCACCCACTAGAGATTGCTGTAAGGTTGAGACATTGAGGGAGGCAGTTCGGATATATCGCTATTGAAGGCTTCCAGACCAAAGGATTCTTTGTTAGGAACTTTTAGGCTCATAAGGGATGTAACGAAGGTCAGCCGTAGTGCTGTTTATCAGGTAAAGTGGTAGATAGAAGTGTATTTAAAGCTGGCAATATACTCAATATAAACATAAGTAATCACTCTAGTTCTGATCTGAGCACTTCTACCCTCGAGTTGTTGTCCTTTAAGAGCATCCACTTGAAAATGTGCTTGACGAATAGACTGGTATCGTATATATTTTTTTTGAGGTAAAAGATGAGGAAGGTGAATAGGGCCACGAAGTAGACCAGGTAGAGGTACAGTTGGTAGACGGTCCAGGTGCTCTTGAATTAGATATCCCCATTCTTCAGAAAGGATAGCTTGTTGTTGCCCTTTATGGCCTTATAGCCCACGTAGGTCATCCTCTCTTTGTTCTTCAGAGCAGGAATATAATACAGGATGGGCCCTTTTAGCTCTAACTTGAAAATGGAGCCATTGTAGGCGAGGGTCAAATGTGGCAAATTTTACAAATGACCTATTAAATGGATTTCCTCTCGATTGGGGTGAAATTTGAAGTTTATATTGTTTTGCTTCTGCATCCTGTGAAGAACCTCTCTGATTAGAAACTCCTAGAAGTATACAAGACTGCCACTTGTCAGAGTCATGGGCTTGTTGGTTATCACAATTCCATTCCCATAATTATAGCTGACGTCGACGCTGAAAGAACCACCGTTTTTCCAGATATCGATGCTTTCCATCAGGTTACCGTCAAAGAGAATGACCTCCAGGAAGGGGAGCAGACCTATTTAAACCTTCTGGTAGCTTACCCCATAATTTTTAGACAAAGCGATGATGAAGTCAGAGGGGAACTTGAGACCGATCTCGACTTTGCTCTTGTTGGGAGGAATGAGGAAGCTCCTGATAGTCACAGGAATGGTGTAGTTGAGGAGCAGCAGTTCTGGTGTGGGTGAGGTGGAATATACATAGGAATGATTGAAGCTCAGTTCTATTGGCAATTTATTTTTCTGATTGTAGTCGAAGGCATAGGTGAGGGGTATCTTTATTTCGGGTGTGAACATTTTCACGACTGTCGTTGTTAGCAGTAGCAGTAGGAGGGTACTACTGAGCATGGTAGGTTGTGAATAAATGATAATAAAGATGGTGAGCTGTATAACTGAGCTATTATCTGGTGCAGAAAAAAGGGTTAATTGAAATTATAACAGGAATGAAATGTTTGGCCAGGATAGAGTCATAATGAATGTGCATTGTAAATACGTCGCTTAATAACAATTAGTAATTCTTTCAAAATACAACCGAATGGAGCCAGAACCAACAGACCCTCAATAACCGCTCGAATAAGATGACTACGATCTATAGGAACTGGGTCTCTTTCATTCATCCTCGCTCAGGGAACCGGTCGACCCTCCTCTCGAACCACAAGCCATCTAAACTTGGTAGCTAAAAAAGACCTACGGCAAGTAGGACAACAGTTAGTTTTACAATCAGTATCAGGTCATCAAGAATTTGGGGAGAGGAGCCTTCGGGTAGGTAGTCCAGGTGCGAGCAGATGGTAAAGATTACGCAATGAAGATCAACTCTGTAATAGGTCTTGAGAAACAGCGTTTCTTTGCTGCTGATGGTGAATTTGCGAGCAGTCTAGACGTTCTAAAAAATTAGCTGAACATTAGCAAACGCCTAAGACATAAAAATATCGCCTCTTGTCTGTAGATCATTCACGGTAGTGATAAAATATGCACGATAAACTAGTTAGGCAACTTGGGGCAGATCATGTAGTGGCGGTAGCTGTAGGAGGGTTACGTGCGAAATGCCAAAGTGATGCAGTATCTGATCGGAAAGTACAAGACCAACAGATTGGGGGATATCACCCGTATCATTTTTCTGGAGGTATGTCAGGCAGTCGACTACTTGCACCAGCACAACATCACCAATAGGGATATCAAGGTTGACAACATCATAGCCCGAGAGACAGAGCAGCAGGGCAATTAGATCATGGTCATCGATTTCACAACAGTCAGGTACAAAAAAGAAGACGACATCTCTTACTTCCCAACAGGAACGCCTGGCTTCAGAGCACCCGAGCACCAGTTTGCTGGCTCAGATGGTTACTCATGCAAGGCAACTGATGTGTGGTCAGTGGGAATAGCCATGTGGGCGTTCTACCATCAAAAAGTGCCCTTCCCGGGATAAGACGACTACGAAAGAGACGCAAATTCCAAGAATATGGAGTTGACCTTCGACTGCGACTGCCCACCAGTTCTGGTGTAGGCTATCAGCAAAATGACCAGAAAAGAGTGGAAGGAGAGAATCACCATTGAGCAAGCTTTGGCACTTTTGCAGAAAGAGTGATTGCAGTTTTAGTCATATCATTTCTGTTCACTGTCCAACTAGCTCTTCAACTTGTTCAGGTAGCCTAAACGCCACTTCAGCTATTTTATCTCGAGCTACAGCTCACGGATGCGGTTTATGCCAGATACCGTTGAGGGCTGTCTCTTGAGGTCCCCTTCCAATCTGTCTAGCTTGAAACCCATCCCCCTTAAATATAATGCTCTGTTGCTAGTGTCTAGATCTCTAACATGCTGGTTTTCCCACTTAAAGATAGCCCCGAATATTCTGAGATCTCTCTTCTTCCGGCAGCTCTCAAATCGGGAGGCCTACAAGTTGCACATTTTCTCTTTTTCATGGGCCTGTACATTGTACAACAGTAGGCACTAGCTGAGCCCTATGAGTTATGGCTAGCAGAGGTTAGCTGAGTAGAGTCGGCTAATTACAGGGAAGGTATTTTTTATCGAAGTGCAATGGCAGAGTGGGGGACCTTTGTTTGAGGTCTTCTACTTTGAAGGGGAAGTTGATATTATAGGGGAGGCTGCCGTAGATCAATTAGTCGTCTTAGGGGTATATCATCAATTATAGAGTGGTTCAATCACACCACAGTTAAAAATAGTCCAATCACATCTCTTCGGAAGGTCGACTGCTCTTACCCTTTTAGAGGGAGTGAGATTTGGGGTGCATCTTACGCTGTGATTTTTTCTCGAGCTGCAGGACATCCTCCAGAGAAGTGCGGGTTGGATCATCGTTGTGTTTACCTTTCTCGTGGCTGGCGACATAAGCTATGCTTCCGCAGACTCCCATTGATTGTCTCTTATATGAAATTATTCGTAATTGGAAGAAATTTACAATGGAAATAGTATAATTTGGGGGGGTTATCTAGCAACTTTCCAATGCCCAGGTAAAAATGTTTCTTTTTGTAAAAGGTTGGTCAGATCACTAAGGGAGGGCTAATTAGTAAGTCTAGACATATCATTTGATCAGCTCTGCTCCTGGCAGGACTGGGATAGTTTCCGCTATCTGTACTCCTCATCCAGCATCATTTCCTGCAACTCTATCTCTTGCTGACCAGAACCCTCAGTTTGATTAGTCTCTGAACTCCTACGGTCCTAAAATTTTCCATGGCATTTCCAGAAAAAATGAAGACTGGTCAATGACATTCCCCACATATGCCCAAACCTCAACACTCTCAACCAAGGATTTTGGTAGAGCTAAAGGCACTCAGCCAACTTGTCACATTGGGCATACACGAGAAGATGGTAGAGAAGGACAATACTGTTGATGACTATATCCCAAAGTACCTTGTATTGCATAAGGTATTGTTTGTAAAGGCGGAGGGTTTACTTATCGTATTTTATGAGAAAAAGACATGAGTAGAGGGCCAGACACAGCCAAATGAGCCAGATGGCATAAATAGTGGACCAATCGAGAAGGAGACAGTTCCAGCCAGCAATGAGACTGACAAAAGTGCCACCACCAAGGTCAAAAGTAAGGCTTTTTAGGGAGATGGCCCTGATACCGATCCAAAAGTAGACAAGATATACAATTAGTTTGAACTCGTTTTCGCTAAGAATGAAAAATTTCTCAGTCAGTTTGCTGAACTTACAAGGTTGAGTGCTTCTCCTGAACAGTTAGGTGCCTCTTGCGATCTCCAGCACGAGCAGGTTATGCATACCGTAGTAGAGCACCACTGCTAGGGTGGACAGCCATGCTCCAATGAAGAAGGCCAGTACGACTGCAGCCAGAAAGATAGTGTTGAGGATAATGAGAGCTTTCTCGTTTTAGCTGAGGTACCAGCGATTGTAGAGGAGGTGAATGAATACTGGGAGCATCAGAGCTGCACCCAGTGATTACAACCCTGACCACATTATTATTAACTTATACAGTCTTTTGGACGATCATGCTGATAGTGATAATAGCAAGTACAGCAAAAATAATCACAGGTCAGCTCTAACTTACGATGCTGCTGCTCTAAGAAAACTCGTCCTCCTCCCTTATCACATCTCGCCTCCCTACGGCGTACTTCCGCCGTCTTCGAGAACTGGCACTCAACTTGAAGCCTCGCTCAACTCCCAGCTCTTCATCACAGCTCAA
>Ga0100402_1007437_pt1 | contig 10592 bp, 7 predicted proteins | sample CryGeyme20150102_FD_80419 | JGI IMG/M metagenome (GOLD analysis project Ga0100402, IMG submission 80419) | Groundwater microbial communities from Crystal Geyser aquifers in Utah, USA - Crystal Geyser metaG 2015-0102 | ecosystem: Environmental > Aquatic > Deep subsurface > Groundwater | place...
AAAAACGCGAAGCCATCGATCTCGCCTTCCTTCAGCAGGGGATCACCTTCACCGTCTATGGCGACAACCAAAGCACCGAGCGAATTTTCCCATTTGATCTGATTCCACGCGTCATTCCGAACAGCGAGTGGCAACATCTCGAAGCCGGATTGAAGCAACGCATCACCGCGCTCAACATCTTCCTCAAAGACATCTACTCCACCCAGCAGATCATCAAGGACGGCATCGTACCGGTGGAGGTTCTCAAGACCGCCAAGCACTACCGCGAGGAAATGATCGGCGTGAAAGTCCCCAACGACATCTACATTCACATCTGCGGAACCGATATGATCCGCGACGACACCGGCGAGTATCTCGTTCTTGAAGACAACGGACGCTGCCCGTCCGGCGTCTCCTACATGCTGGAAAATCGCCGCACCATGATGCGGGCATTTCCGAGAATGTTCCAACGCTCCGGAGTCCGCAGCGTTCTCGACTACCCCGAAAAATTACTCTCCGCGCTGAAGTGCCTGTCACCCGACGGCAACGACAACCCGACCGTCGTCGTGCTCACACCCGGCGTTTACAACAGCGCCTACTTCGAGCATTGCTCCCTCGCCCGCCAGATGGGGGTGGAAATCGTCGAAGGTCGCGACCTCGTCGTCGAAAACGACAACCGCGTTTATATGCGTACTACCGGAGGCCTCAAGTCGGTCGACGTCATCTACCGCCGCATCGACGATGATTTCATCGACCCCGAAGTATTCCGCAAAGACTCGCTGCTCGGTGTGCCCGGACTGATGCGCGCCTATCGCAACGGCAATGTCGCCCTCGCTAACGCCATCGGAACCGGTGTCGCTGATGACAAGGTGATGTATTGCTTCGTCCCTGCGATGATCAAATACTACCTCGATCAAGATCCCATCCTGCCGAACGTCGAGACCTGGCTCCCCTACCGCGAAGCCGACATGGCATACACCATGGAAAACCTCGAAAACCTCGTCGTCAAAGCCGCCAACGAAGCCGGCGGATACGGCATGCTCATCGGCCCCACCGCCACAAAAAAGGAAATCGAAGAGTTCCGCGCGATGGTCAAAGCCAAACCGCGCGACTTTATCGCCCAAACTCCGATCTCGCTCTCGCGTCATCCGACTTTCACAGACGAAGGGTTCGACGGCCGCCACATCGACCTCCGCCCCTACATCATCTCAGGCAAGACGACCGAAATCATCCCAGGTGGATTAACCCGAGTGGCACTCCGCAAAGGATCGCTCGTCGTCAATTCCTCCCAAGGCGGCGGCAGCAAAGACACCTGGGTTCTCGACCACGACTAAACCATTCTCCATTCTCTAATCTTCAATCCCCACCACCATGCTTTGCCGCGTTGCTGACTCACTCTTTTGGCTAGGCCGCTACATCGAGCGCGCCGAAAACACCGTGCGCCTCGTTGAGGTCACCCATCACTCATTACTCGAATCCGAATCGTCGGCTGAAGACGTCAGCTATAGCCAATGGCAGCCGATCCTCGCCAGCTTGAGCGACCAGGCCTTGTTCGAAAAACTCTACGCCGATCACTCCAGTTACAATGCATCCTACTTTCTGACCTTTGACACAGAGAACCCGAGCTCCGTGTTCAGTTGCATCGCCGCAGCCCGGGAAAACGCGCGCATGATACGCGACCAAATTTCCACCGAAATGTGGGAGACCATCAACAGACTTTACCTCTACCTGAAAAACACCGACTCCGTCAGGGTCTGCACCGAGTTGGATTTCAATTTCTATCAGGAAATCAAGCGATTCACCCTGCTCTTCCAAGGCATCAAAGAGGTCACCTTCAACCACAAGCTCGGTTACGAATTTCTCACCTGCGGCTACGAACTGGAACGCGCCGATAAAACCTGCCGCATCCTCGATACCAAACGCCACATGGACGCCGGCAAGGAAACGTGCGACGACACCACCGACGTCGCCCAGTGGTCCGCCATCTTGCGCGCCTGTAGTGGGTTCGAGGCCTACCATCACGAGTTCGCCGTGCAGGCGAACGAAAACAACATCGCAAAATTTCTCATCCTCTCCCGCGATTTCCCGAGGTCGGTTCTGTTCTGTCTGCGCAAGCTCCAAGCCGCCATCCATGCGATTTCCGGCTGCCCGATCACCCACTTTTCCAATGAAGCGGAACGTCAGGTCGGCATGCTCGTTTCCAACCTTCAATACATTTCACCCGAGAGCTTGAAGGACGAGGAAATGCACACTCTGATCGAGGACATCGAAGACCGCCTCGCCACCATCGCCATCGCCCTGCGGGATAAATACATGTTCTCAGAAATCACCGACCCAGCTACCGAAGCCGAGGAAGAGGCGACCGAGGAACAGGGCGATTTCATTCAGAGCCAGTCGCAATCGGAGGGATAATTCCGCTCGTTTGTCGGGAATGGCACGCTGAGAAAGCGTCAACGATTGCCAATAACAAATAGCCAAGAGGCGAATTCTCACGCAAATTGAGAAATCTCCCGATATGCGTCAAACCCAATTCCAAAGCTCTGCACCGGTCACACCTCTGTTGTTCAAAAACTACCAGACCATACCCGGCGTTTTTGACGAATACCTTGATGAAGATCACAAAGTCCGACCGCACTGGCAGGGTATCGCTTCACAATTTGAACGAATTCCCGACATCGCATGGGACGAACGAAAAACCAAGCTCGACAAGCTGATCCGCGATTATGGCGTCACTTACGATCTCTACAGTGAGGAGTCCGGCAAACGCGCCAACTGGGCACTCGATATGGTGCCGAACTGCCTCCAGGAGTCCGAGTTGCAGAAAATCGAGACCATGCTCAGCCAACGGGCATTGTTACTCAACCTCACTCTCCAAGACATCTACGGCAGACAAACCTTGCTCAAGGATGCCAGGATCGACCCTTATCTGATCTTCGCCAATCCCGGCTACCTCCGCCCGTGTCACGGCCTCATCGGCCCGAAGCAAAAACACATTCACATCTACGCCGCAGACATCGCCCGCTCCCCTTCCGGCGACTGGTGGGTGATCTCCGACCGACTCGAATCCGGCGCCGGATTGGGATACGCCCTCGAACACCGCGCCCTCATGTCGCGGGTGTTTCCCGTCATCATGGCGGAGTCCGGGACGAAATCCCTCCAACCCTTTCTCAGCGATTTCTGCCAATACATCGACTCCCTCTCGCCAGCCTACGTCGACTCGCCACGAATCGCATTACTCAGTTCCGGCCCACAGCACCCCAACTACTTCGAGCAATCATTCCTCGCCCGCAACCTCGGCTTCCACCTTGTCGAAGGAGCCGACCTGACCGTCCGCAACAACCGCCTCTACATGAAAACCGTACGAGGTGTGCAGGCGATCGACGTCCTTCTGCGACGGGTAAACTCCGCATGGTGTGACCCGCTCGAACTGCACAACCACTCGCTGCTCGGTGTGCCTGGAATGGTCAACGCCATCCGCCACGGCAACCTCACCGTTGCCAACGGCCTTGGTAGTGGAGTCGCGGAATCGACCGCGCTGACCTCATTCCTTCCCAAACTTTCACGCAACCTCCTCGGCGAGACTCTCGAATGCCCGTCCGTCGCCACATGGTGGTGCGGACACCAGCGCGAGCGCGACTACGTTATTGAGCACATCGGCGAATTGATCGTCAAACCAACGTTCCGCTCGCCCACCGCACCAACCTACTATGGCCCTAGTATGTCGGCGGCCGAGCGTTCCGAATTGATCGCGCGCATCCACCAAAACCCGCAACAATTCTGCGGGCAGGACATCTTCTCCCACGCCACCATCCCGACATTGAACGGCGATCACCTCTTGCCTCGCAACTTCGTCATGCGCGTCTTGATGATCCCGTCCGGAGATGACTGGAAAATCATGCCCGGCGGTCTTGTGCGCTATTCAGAAGACGAACAGCACATCTCCACCTCGCTCGAACGAGGCGGAATGAGCAAGGACACCTGGGTGCTCCGCGACACACCCAAAGCGTCGAATGCCAGCAGCGAACAAACCGAGGAAAGCGCGCCGCCCGCCCCAAGCGTGAAGCGCAACCGGCGTATCAAAGACGACCTGCCAAGTCGCACCGCCGACAACATGTTCTGGCTCGGCCGCTATCTGGAACGATCGGAATCACTCACCCGACTCCTCAAAACCCTCAGCAGCTTTTTGGTCAACCAATCCAGCGCCACCACCCTGCTGCCAGCGCTCCCCTTCATCACGCAGATTCCTAAAAAAATCGATCCCAACGACTTCCAACTGGCACCGGAGCACATCGCTCCTCTGCTTCCAGAAATCGAAAACCGGATGCTGACGGCGATCTATAATGTGGAAAGTGGCGTCAGTCTGCTGGGCAACCTCGCCGCTGCCGAACGTGCAGCCGCACACGTTAAAGAACGTCTTTCCAGCGATACCTGGCTGCAGCTTCTCGCTGTTTGCCAGATCGGCAGAACCAGCGAAAGCCGGCCAACCGTCTACGACGACAGCGTCGTCCAAACACTCGATGCCATCCTCGGCAGCCTCTCCGCATTCATCGGCACACTCACGGAAAACATGACTCGCTCGCTCGGGTGGATATATCTGCAAATCGGACGTCGAACGGAACGCACGCTCGCCATCGCCCGACTTCTTCACGACGCTTTCCAGTCATTGCAAATCGAGCATGACGAACTGCTCGAATCCCTCCTCGCCTGGGCCGACAGCTCCATCACCTACCGTCGGATTTTCCTCAACACCATGCACCCGAGCAGCGTGCTCGACGTCATCTGCTTCGACGAAACCAATCCACGCTCACTCGCCTACCAGGCAAAGGATTTGCAGGTGCTGCTCAATCAGCTCCCTCATCATCAATCCACCCAGCGCCATCCGATTGATCAGTGCGTACTTCGACTTTACAGCAGAATCGGACTCAGCGATTCGGAATCACTGATGAAGGATTTCAAACTAGGCAGCCCAAACCCCATGAAGTTCTTCGAGGGAATTATCGAAGACATCGAATTGCTCTCCACCGAATTCGACAAAACCTACTTCGCGCACACCGCAAGCGCGGAAAAGCCATCACGACCGATTTCAAACTGAGGTGTATAAAGTAGAGAGTATATAGTAGAAAGGGGGGGGTTCCGCCCTTCTTCCAAGTAGCGCGAACACCCACCCCTGCCCACAGTCCACCCAAAGAACTCAGAACTAACTCCACTCTACTCTATATTTTCTACCTTCTACTTCCATAACAATGGCGCTCTACGACATCAAACACCGAACCGATTACGACTACACGCTACCCGTGACCGTGTCGCATCACTCCGCGCACATTCGCCCGCTGAGCAACTCTTTCCAAACCTGCCGAACCTTCAAACTAACCGTCGAACCCGAGCCCCAGGACATTCAAGTTCGCGAGGACTACTACGACAACATCACCCACATGTTCTCCATCGAGCAGCATCACCAATCGCTCGTCGTGGAGACCCTCAGCCAGGTCGAAGTCACTTCCACCGCACCGGATCTCTCGCCAGTCACGATGACCTGTGCCGAAGCCCGCGCCCTCCTCGCCACCCCATCCGATCCCGATATGATCATGGCAAGCGAGTTTCTCTATCCAACAGACATCACTCCCGACTCACCGGAATTACACGCCTTCGGGAAAGCCACCCTCGCCGACGACAAACCCATCAGCCAGGCGGTCATGGACTTTCTCGATGTTTTCAAGGACAAATTCGAATTCGATCCGACAGCGACCGAAGTCAGTACACCAATTGCCGAAGTCCTCAAATCCCGTCGCGGCGTGTGCCAGGACTTCGCCCATCTGATGATCGCCGCATTCCGATCCTGCGGCATCTACGCGAAATACGTCAGCGGATACATCCTCTCCCATCCTCCGGCAGGAATGCCGCGCCTCGAAGGAGCCGACGCCTCCCACGCCTGGGTCTCCGTTTTTATTCCCACACTCGGCTGGGTGGAAATCGACCCCACCAACCGCCTCATCGTCGGCAACGAACACGTCAGAGTCGCCTACGGACGCGACTACACCGAAGTCAGCATGCTCAACGGCGCGGTCCACGGCGGCGGCACCCACACCATTAACGTGGCCGTAACGGTTCTTCCCGTTGAAATCTAGCAACAAGAAATGGCGCACCCTACAGGACTCGAACCTGTAACCCTCACATTAGAAGTGTGATGCTCTATCCAGTTGAGCTAAGGGTGCATGAATAACTTCGGGTGTCTAGAGTCGTCGCGAACCACAAAATTTCAAGCCCAAAGGACGCGTGGCGACTATGCATGATTTCCTCACCGCTTGTTAACATTTTCCTTATCCGTCTCGGCTCCGTTGGACGTACTGGTAACATTTTCCACATCCCAGGTGTCTACATTCTTCATCGTCACCTTGCTTCCCTTCGATGACAGCTTCACCAGTGAGCGCCCCTTGGTGGCCTGGATGTTCTCCAGCTCAATACGGAATGACACTTTGCTGAACTTCTTGTTGCCGTTGCCTCGGACAGCGATTGAAAAATCCTCGAAGACAAGATTTTTCCCTATGAACGGTCCTTTGTGATTCATCTGCACGATCTTGTCGCTCGCCTTTCTCGCTCCCCCGCCATCCCATAGTACGGGGCCGCCCTTCACCGTGATCGCGTCCTCACCGACATCTTCAAAATACACATCGATCAGCTTGTTATCGCCGACGCAGTAAATCCTATCCGCACCGGGCGCACCAATAATCAGCCGACTCACTGACGCACCGCGAAGTAACGCCATCACCGGTCGCTGCCCTTCACGCTGGCTGCCATCACCCAAGCCTTTGGGCACGATGCGCGCCCATCCGAAATCACGATGCTCGCCCTTCCCAATAATGATCGGTTTCGTCACGACGATTTCACGTGTCGCCGCCGGAATCTCCAGTTTCGCCTTTTTCGGCTCAGGAGGACTGAACAGCCCGGCCGTGGCCATGCTTGATGATAAAACGAGGAAAAATCCAAGATTGAGAAAATTGATTAAGTAAAAACGCATAATAAGAAATGAAGCCGACAGGCAGAATGGGGAGAATACAGCGCCAACCGGGCTTCTCTACCTAATGGACGTCGCCGAGGTGGATAATATTCGCTCTAATCTGGAGAGACTGACAACGATCACGCATTGCCAATGCGACTATTTAGCGTTAAGGCTGAATGGTACCGTCGTCAAACGGTGCGTCAATCAGTCTTCAACACTCACTATCATGAACGTTCTTGTTGTCGGCGGTGCCGGCTATATCGGAAGCCACTGCGTCAATCAACTCCTCGCCGCCGGGCATCGCCCCGTCGTCGTCGATAACCTCGTCTTCGGTCATCGCGCCGCCATCCATGCAGGTGTGCCCTTCCACGAAGTGAATCTCGGCGACCGCCCCGCGATGGTGGAAATCCTTCGCGAGGAAAACATCGACATCGTCATGCACTTCGCCGCCTTCGCCTATGTCGGCGAATCCGTGACCAATCCACTCAAGTATTATCGAAACAATGTAGGCGCGACTCTCGAACTCCTTCAAGCCATGTTCGAGGCAGGTGTCAGCAAATTCATATTCTCTTCCACCTGCGCGACCTTCGGGGTCGTGGAAAAACTCCCCATCACCGAGGATCTGCCGCAAGCCCCCATCAACCCCTACGGACAATCCAAACTCGATATCGAGCACGTCCTTCGCGACCTTACCCACGCGCACAATTTCTCCGCCGCCATCTTCCGCTATTTCAACGCGGCAGGTGCCGCCGAGGACGGCAGCATCGGCGAGGATCATGAACCGGAGACCCACCTCATCCCACTGTGCATCGATGCCGCCACCGGTGCCCGCGGACCATTGAAAATCTTCGGTCGCGACTACCCAACTCCAGACGGCACCTGCCTGCGGGATTACGTTCATGTCGACGATCTCAGCCGCGCCCACATCGCCGTGTTCGACAAACTCAAAACACCGAAAACGCTGGTCGACTACAACCTCGGCACCGGCAACCCGTCGTCTGTTCTTGAAGTCATCAACGCGGTAGAGAATGTGACCGGATTAAAAGTCCCCTACGAGGACGCCGAACGCCGCGAAGGTGATCCACCATCTCTTTACGCCGACAGTCAAAAAGCGATGCGAGAACTCCACTGGCAACCAAAGTTCAACACCATCGAAGCCATCGTCGAGTCTGCATGGTCATGGCACAAAGACCATCCCAAGGGTTACGGCGACAAGTGATTCATCTGAGACGGGTAACCTCACTCAATAATTCTGCAGATACTCCTCGCGGGTCGGGTCGGAGCGGCGGCTCATGAAGATGAATTTACACACTCCAGAGAGGGCAATTAACACCACCACACCGGCAGCAATCCCAATACCGGTCAATGTTAGTATGGCACCTAACGCCGCCACGGTGGCAGCGAAAACATAAAGAGTGCTCGCGTCCATCATTCGCATCTTCTCCATCCAGCGTGGTGAAATCTGGAAGCTTGAAGGAATCTCAGCAGGCACATCGATCACTACTTGCGGAGCGCGCATGCGCACCACCGCATCGTCCCGATGAGCGGTCACACCTTCGATGCTCGCAAGCAGATCTATGATCAAATTAGGCACACCATCTTGTTCCGAATCGAGCACCTTGCTCGCTGCGAGAGATTGTTGCCATGCATCCCCAGGCACCGTCACCCGCATGTATTGCATAGTTGAATCGAGCGGTGACAGCTTCCAGTCACCGCCCAACTCCGCTGACTGAACCCCTAGCGAAATACGAGGAGCTCCGCTATAGCGCAACACAATTTCATCAACTCGCAATCCATCCGTTAGTGCATCTGCAAGCACATGCCGCCACTCTGTTCCATCATCACGGCTAACATAAACAATTTCACTCGCACACGCCGCCCTGACCCACGGTGAATTCCTTCCCTTGGAATGAATCAGCCACACCAATGCTACAAATCCAAGCGCGGTGACGAACATGCACCAGCCAAAAATTTGTAAAAGTATGATCACCTCGCTCATCAAGTAAACGTGGCACAGCGACGCACGGTATCCAGCATGTGTTTCAACTCATAGGGCTTTGGAACCGCATCCACAAAGCCAAAATCCTGAGGTCGCTCCATCACCGGGTCGTCACTGTATCCGCTCGATGCCAAAGCCACTGCCAGTGGGTCAAATCTGTGAATGTTCTCCACCGCCTCTTTGCCACCCATTCCGCCAGGAATGGTCAAATCGGAGATCAATAGATTATATCTACTACCCGACTCGTAGGCAGTACGCCATTTCGAAATGGCTTCCGCACCTTCCACGGCAATATCTACGTCCCAACCATCACGTTTCAAGGCTATCGAAAGCACACTGCCCACCGCCGGCTCGTCTTCGAGGATGAGAATCCGTCCACGCCTCGCTTCATCGTGCGCAGTCAATGCTGACAGGGACGGATTATCCTCTCGTTTCTCCGAGAATTCCGCAGGAAGCCTAATCGACACTTCAGTAAATGCACCCAATTCCGAACGGATGTTGAGCGTCCCCTGATGCGCACTGACTATCCGATCCGCCACTGTCAATCCAAGACCCATCGCGTTTTCTGCATGCTTAGTAGAAAAGTAAGGCTCGATCACTTTCTCCAAATTCTCCGCACGAATCCCGCATCCGGCATCGCGGATAAGCACCCCTAATTGCCCCTCATCAAGCAACCGCGACCTCAAATCTATCTCCTGTTTCCTCGCTCCGCGCAAAGCCTGCACACCATTCTGAATCACATTCGCCAGCGCCAGGATAATTTGTTCGCGATCACCCCTCAGCGTAACAGCGGGTATATCACCATTGATCTTCAATATATTGGACAAGCGCATCTGGAGCGCATCAAGCACCTCGTTCCATTCAAACACCTCATTTCTTCCATGCTCAGGTTTGGCAAAAATCTCCATCTGTCGAACCACGTCCGTCGCACGCCGCGCCGCCCTCTTCGCCGATTGCAACAACTCACTCTCAACCGAATCATCGGGTAGTGAGTCCAGCGACTCCAACGCGCCACCTACCACAGTGAGTTGATTGTTCAATTCGTGTGCAAGACCTCGCGCGATCGATCCCAGATCACCCAGCCGAGTTTCACGAATCTGTTGCTCTGATTCCGCGATCATTCGCGTCACATCTGATGGAAAGATGATGGTTCCATCTCCAAACGGTGAGGCCACCAGCTCAATCACCCGCGAAGAACCACAGGCTCGCAGCTTGAAAATTTCCAGACCGTTTTTCACCTCGGGTTCACCCAACCGTTGCCACTCACTCTCGGGCAGTAATTCGTTCAATGTTAGCTCGAGAGGCCGCTTTACATTCACCCCCAGCAGTCGCGCGGCAATGAGGTTCAGATACACGACTTTCCCCTCGAAATCTGCCACCATCACACCACGCCCTATCGATTGAAAAACGCTTTGCCAGTTCTTTTCATTGCCATCGATTGCTGCTGTAGCGCGCTCGGCATACCATGCTTCCGTCGGCGAGATTACTACGAGCATCCCTGCGATTCCTCCCTTCGATCCGGGCATCGGTGCCAGCAAAACTTCCAACTCGCCAGGGATCCAGATTTCACCCAACCGCCCCTCGCAAGCACTCCATCGCAGCACGCCTGTGGCAGTG
>Ga0100402_1007444_pt1 | contig 10587 bp, 7 predicted proteins | sample CryGeyme20150102_FD_80419 | JGI IMG/M metagenome (GOLD analysis project Ga0100402, IMG submission 80419) | Groundwater microbial communities from Crystal Geyser aquifers in Utah, USA - Crystal Geyser metaG 2015-0102 | ecosystem: Environmental > Aquatic > Deep subsurface > Groundwater | place...
TGTGAGAGCAACCCTAGCGGTCTGCCCTCTCACCCGGGCGCCTCGGAACGGAGAAAAGGTCGGCCCTAGTAAATTGCCGAGTTTCTCCAAACCACCCTACCTAGCCAAACGTAGCCCTAGAGAACTGGCATAGTCGAGAGAACGCGGTAGCGTTCGCTCGTTACGCACAGGCACTGCACTAACCCTAGCCCTCATTTTGAGACCTGACGCTTCCTTCTGACAGACGTGCACACACGACAGCGACTGCACGTCAACTTTCATGAAGGTATGCTAACAGTACCGTCTTAACTACCACAACTTGTTACTGTAGATCTGTTTCAATGTACCTGGTAGGACTGAAACAATCACTTTAGAAAACAAAGATTGGTAGCGGAGTCTCCGAACAAGAGTTGAACCACAGACTAGAAGTAAACGGCGCGTCCTCTTTTGTCAGCCTAACAAGCAATCAGCGATCCCTCCAAGTTTTTTTTTCTCGCGAACAAAGGTTCAGTGATTAGATACTTAGCTATTTGCTGAGCTACAACCAATACATGTAAGTCTCTTCCCTCCAATCCTTCAAAACGGTGGCTTGTGCCTTTTTCAATTCCGTAATGTAAGGACGGTCCGCAATTTGGGGGCGATCCTTCAATTCATCCGGGACTACGTTCAAATAGGTCCCCAGGCGTGACTGCGCTTCCTTCAATTCGTTTAGAAAAGGAACCTCAACGTCCTTGTAGTGCATTTGTTGACGAGCTAGCTCTTCAGCCGAAACATGGTTCAAGTTACATTTGAGATCTGATTGAGCTGCTTTGAGCTGGCTCATTACGTTGCCTGGTAAAGGGACAGGCATCATCTCTCGATCATCCCCAGAATCTGATTCTTGAGCAGCGCCAAGAGCAATGTCATCATCGGCATCGTCGTCGTCGTCTATCAAGCCTTCCATGTGTGGGATCTTGCCTTTCAATTCACCCAAGACATTCTTAGGGAGCTGCTTCTTCGACGGAGACAAATCATCGGCAGTCAGAGGAGTTACTAGGTTGGGGTTCTTCTTGTACTTCCATTCCCGTTCTGGCTTATTTGTCTTGGGCACAAGCCTCGGTTGGCCAGGACTCTTAGATAGATGTTTCTTCCATTCCCGTTCTTTTGCTCGTGTGTCAGCGGTACCACATTTGAATACCATGGACAAAAACTCACCAAATGAAATCATTCCATCGCCGTCAATGTCAACCTTCGCAATAATCTTCTCAATCATACCATCATGAGATGGTAAAACCTGCTTCAAATCATCTGCGGATATGAAACCATTTTTATCAGTATCCAGAACAGAAAAAGCTTGCTGCAAAGCTTCGCTGCCCATCATATTGCTCTTGTCTGCAGCCCCAATGAGAAATTCCGTGTATCCGACAAAGCCCGCAACGTCTTCGGCGTGGCGACCAATCCTCCAAAAGAGCTTGCGCAATTTGCTCTCGTCAATACAAATTTCACCACCAAATTCTTGAAAGCCGTATCGCAAGTCATCACGCGACAACTTGCCGTCTTCGTCATGGTCAATTGCATGGAAAATCTCACCAAGTTTTTCACTCTCTGCATCTGACAGGAGTACAGTAGTAATTAATGTCAAAGTAGCTTGTTTTAAACCCGGCTGCTCCTTGAAAGAGACGAAATTTACGAGCGCCTTGTGAGCGGCTTCGTAGTCTTCGAATCCTTCCCGAACTTTCTTTTCAGATACGAACGAATTGCCAACTTCTGTCATCAGTTTGCGCGCAAAAATATCGGATAAACTGGGGTCCAGGCTCATATCTTCGCTATGGCCGCTTACTGCCGAAATCGTACCACCTTTGCCAACCTGTTCTGTGCGGTGCGATATCAACCTTCGTAAGTGTGTCTTAGCTTTGCTGGAAACTCTCTTGCCAGATCCCGGCGAAAATACAGCATCGCCGCCAATATCTAATTCTGACTTGGCTTGATCGGGTGATGTTGGAGCCGAGCCAGCTGAGCCGAGCAATTCAGCAACGTTAAAGCTCATACGATTGGTTTCGAAAGAAGATTCTATCGGGCCAGGTGGGGATGCAATGGCTTCTGTGGGTCCACCGACACGGCAAATACTCAAATTTAAACGACGTATTGGGGGAGATTCAGCTGGGGCTGGAAGAGGTGAAGAGGCGACTTCTGGAGGCCCCCCAACTCGAGAAATCTTTAAATTCAAGCGAGTTTTTCGGGGTGGCGAAGGTGATGTATCGGCATCGTCGTCACTGCTCGATAAAGAATGGGAAATCAAACTTTCCCCATCAGAGGCGACTGAATCTCGACGACTGAAAAGCGACCCCTCATCGAGATTACTACTTGATCGCGACCCCTCATCGGCGCTTTTCGAGTGTGACGGTGACAGCGGCGACGATGCTTTCAGACTTTTCGTTTTCAAATTCAGTTGAGTAGAAACGAGTAGCGTCTGACCCGTGCTCGATGATGATACTTTACTCTTTTCAGGTGACGGCGACGCAATCGGAACCGCTTTTACTGGAATTTCATCGTCGCGATGAGTGACACTGAAAGTCTTTAGATGTCCTGCGTAATTATTACTGATGGGAGCAGCTGGAGAGCGTTGGCCACTTCCATCGGCAGCACTGCTCTTGTTGCTGACTCTTATAGTCGGACTTCCACCACCAAGTCGAGTAACTTTCAAATTCAGGCGAGCTTTGGGTTTGGGGGTAGTAACTGGGCTTATTTCCTCGTCAGATGAGAATGAGCCATCATCGGTGTTATCCAAGGCTGACTTCCCAGATGTTTGTTGCAGGTTTAACTTCGTCATAACTAGCCCAGGTGACGCCGAAGGAGCTTGGCGCTGAGCACTGGGGGGTTCCAAAGGAGGAGCAAGTGCAGCCCCAGTCCTAGTTGCTTCTGTACGTATTCCCGTATTTGGTTTCGTAGCCGAGCTAAAATCCCCAATCGCCTTTTCAGTGGAAGAAATTCCCTTTTCGCTAGATTGCATGTTCAATGGATTGGCTGGATTGGCCTTCCACCAGTCATTTTCCGTCGGCTTGGGGAAGGAATCGCCGAAACTGGCCCAAGCGTGTTGTGAATTAGACGACATAACACCCGAGAAAGCAGAGTGTTCCGTTGGTTGTGGTACAAGTCCATTTGCTGACGGACGTGAGTCTAGCGGAAGGTAACTTTCGCTACCACCTTTTGCGTGAATTGCAGCTGGTTTTGCTAGCAGTGGAACACCAAATGATGTGATATCTAAGTTTGCCTTAGACACTGGCATTGGGGGTGGTGGTCCCATTCCGTAAGAAGACGTGCTGTGATCAGTATCTTCAACAGGGTCGTAACCTGAATGTGTTGCAAGGCCGACACGGGTCTCTTCTCCTCCGCACGAAAAAAATGCTGTCAACTTCGGATTTGTGGCATGAGTATGCCTGTCTTTCTTGGAATTAATTACTGCGTTCCCATCAAGTGCAAGAGAATCAGATGCCCATGTGTTCCAAGAAGGATGTAGTTCTGCAGAGCTTGCCTGCTTATGGTCAGCTTCATCAGCATGGGCATTGTAACCACTTGCAGACTCATCCAAGGAGCTTACAGCAAAGTCAGAGTCATCATCCAAATCCAAAAAAGTCATCTTGGGCTTTGCTGAAACAGCCATGGCCTTCAATACACAGTCATCATGCTTGTCCTTGTCTTGTTGACTTGTAAATTGTTGTTTCTTAGCTGTATGATATGGCTTTTTCCTTTTTGAAGCCGGTGAATCAGCGGGAACTAATGTGTGGAATTGTTCCATATTTTCTGCATCAAGCCTGATGTAAGCTTTTTCCTCCTCACTTACAGAAGAATCGAGTTCCAGATCAGATTCTGAATCAATGCTGAGATCGTCCCCTGCCTTTGGAGTCTGTTGCTTTCTTGGAGCTGCTATGACACACAAGATGTTATCATTTGCATTACGAGTATTATTCTTGGCATGCTTGCTGTCAGTTTCATCAAAGGAGCCAACCTCAAAATCAGAGTGATCATTCAAAATATTAGCATTTGTATTTTCAGTTTCAACTGCATCGTTGGAGCTGCTAGACGACTCCTCAAAGTAAGAATCAATGTCAAGGTCATTGTCAGAGAAACTGGCTACAACCATCTGCATTTGACTTTGCTTGGGTGTAGCCATCAATTGTAAAATATCTTCCTCGTGACTCTTCTTCGCAGAACTGCTTGCAAATAGTATCTGCTTGCAGGCATAGCTTTGACGTGACCGTGCTGAGTAAGAAGGTGCTGCTTGTGGAGGCAAGGCTTCATGGTTGCCATGAACAAAACCAATTCCATTTTTAAGAAAAGCTGCAGATGCATCATCAAAATCGGAATTTGTATCAATGCTCTCATCGTCCACAATAGAAGCGTTAGCTTTGCTTGCTGATGTTGCTGCCATCATCTCAAGGATCTTATCTTTTTTCTTCTTTCCGTCACTGTAAAATACTTTTGAATGTTGTTGCGGAGATGATAGTGCACGGGTAGATGCTTCCAATGCTGTAACCGTATTTTCACGAGGTGCAAATGGAGTTGAAGTTTGCTCAAAGACATCAACAGACTCTTCTGAGAGTCGCCTTTTCGCTGCAATTTTTTCTGCAAATTCCATTCTTTCTTTCATAGAAAGACCGCTACAGACTTCCCTGTGACCACTGGCCCAGTGCCATTCCTGGCAGTCAGAAGAGCAGTACGATAGATTCAAGCACTTTGGACAGGTGATCATCCCCTCAGGTATGAATTCCTTGTCCATGTTGCAACTAATGCACTTATCATGATGTGATATACTCGGCTTGCTTTTTGTGTTTCTGGAAGCAGCTTTAGCTGCAATCAGTCCATCTCTGCCTGGAATATCTGGTGAACTGGCAATATATTTATCAAAAGCTTCGATAGATTCTTCAGAGTCTCTCCTTTGTACCTTAAAGGTTTGCTGGTGTTTCCCATGCTGCATCATACCTGGACAGACACTCTTGTGAACACTGGCCCAGTGCCACTCTTGACAATCAAAAGAGCAGTAAGCTAACTTCTGGCAATTAGGGCAGCTGATCATTCCTTCTGGTATGAATTCTTTCTCTAAATCACAAGCTGCGCACTTTTCTGCATGAGGTAGGTTGCCAGCACTTTGATTTTGGGTTTCTGGACTTGCAGCTAAATGATTCTCTTGATAATGATGTACTTTGTTGCTTTCGGATTCAGAGTCAGGGAATGGATCAATAGACGTGTCTGAATCAAAGTTCCCAAAATGAGCCACTGGTCTTGTCATCCGTTGCCTTTCTGAAGGTGTCAAGCCATTACACACGTTCTTGTGTTCCCGTTCCCAATGCCACTGCATACACTCCTTGGAGCAATACAGTACTTCGGAACATCTTGGGCATCTTTTCAGATCCCCTAAAAAAAGCTCTGTTTGCATGCCACACGCTATGCACGTTTCTTGTGGAGCGTCCAAATGGAGATCACCACTGCTGCTGAAAGAACCGACGGATGAGTCTATATCAAAATCGGAGCCAGCATCATATTTATGTATTGTTGCATTCTGAACGGGTAAGAAAGGCGGCCCAGAAGCCATGACTTTCAGCAACTTCTCGTCTCGATCAGCTTTCTGCTTTGGATTTGCTGACGATTCTCCTTCCTTCGCCAGCATCTTTTTTCCAGGAAGATGCACAAAAGAAGCAACTGCCGCTTGTTGATTTCGCGGCGGGGTCTTTTTCGGAGAACTGGTCGTCATACTCCTTTTGTCACTAGTGGCAGCCGAAGGACTGGCTTGGCTATGCGACCAGTCATCGGAATCCATGTCGAAGTCAGATCCTGAATCAATGCTCATCTCGTTTTCGTCTGCTTCATTTCTGGCTTTTGGGGCGGCCATGGCTTTCAACAAACTTTCGTCGGCCGATATCTTCCGTTCGCTTTCTGCCTGTCTTTCTCCAACTGTTCGCATCGCTCGGTGACTCCTGTTTTCGCTCTTGACGCGAACTGGTTGCTTCGGGAACTCCTCTGAAACATTGTCTTTAAGACTACGCTGAATACGATGAGGAGTTTGACCGTGTTTGGGCTTTTGTTTTTCTGTCAAATTATGAGTTTGATTGTCGTCATCAGAACCAAAGTCGATATCATCATCGACGTAGGCTTTTTTTTTCTGAAGGGAAACTGGGCTTGCCAGGGCGGACAGAATACCACTTTCCTGCCGGTTTTCACGGCTGCTCTCATTCCTTGGCCTTCCCCGCACTTTCCGACTGCTGGGCGCTGAGGAGGGTCGTTGGCTGCTAGCATACTTTGGCTTTCCGCGAAATTTCCGAGTGCTCGACACCAAACTTGGCTCTTTCAACATAATTTTTGACTTCCTATCTTCCAATGGTTTTGGCGGAGAAGTCTGATCCCTGAAGCCATTTTTTGGTCCAAGATTTCTATTCGAATGTTTACTAATTTCGTCGTCAGATTTCTTCTTCAATCCTTGTACGGAAGAAGGCAGCGCAGCCTGTATGCGAGCCAGCGACTCATCATGATTCTCCTCGAGAATTTCATCAGTGTTTAGGACGGCCACATGCTGTTGGTCGAGCTGAAGTGTTTTTATGGTCTCTTCCACGGGCTGCTGCTGTAGCTGTAGAAATTGTTTCGTGGAAGGAATGAGAGGTTTTGACGAGTTTGTAGGCGACCCAAGTGGAATACCGTGCTGTAACTGTTCCTGCCTATCTCGACTCTGTTGGACTCGCAAATGTTGTTGGTTTTGTCGCTCCAGCATATCTTGTTGCCACTGTCGCTGCATATTCAGCATATGTTGGTGCTGCTGCTGCTGCTGGGCTTGTAAACGAGCAGATTCTTCTAATTGCTGCTGCCGCAGTTGTTGCTTTTGCTCTTTCAAAAGACGGCTGCCGTCTTCACCTGGTGGGTCCTTACCTGTCCTTGATAGATGTGACGGAGTTCGTAGAATCATCATTTCGGGCATCCGAGCAGGTGGCGGCACCAGAACTTGTTGTTGTTGTTGTGGCTGTAGTGGTAAAGGGGGTGCTGACAGCTGCTGTAATTGAGGATTACTTCGTTTTGCACTTGTTGCCGACTTTTTCTTTTTGATTCGCCGTCTTCGTCGAAAAGATGGACGAAGACCAGCATCGTCGATATCTGTAGATTCGTCATCACTGACGTCTGGTTTGGTGGGAAGTCTATTGTGTGCAGACGGCGGCGAAGTCAACGTAGCAGCAGTTGCTTGGTAACTTCTTGGCAAGTAAATCGGCTGTGGTTCGTTTTGTTGTTGCGGCTGACTCAGGACTGGTAATGGCGGAGGTCCCTGACTGTAGATGGGAATTCCCGATTGCTGACTCAAGTTACCAATACTACTAGGCGGCCGTGGCTGCTGTGGTAGAGGATAGGAATACTGCTGTTGCGGTGGTGCTGTTGTTGGAAGAATGTCATGTTGAGCACGATGAATCGTATGTATCGTTTGTGGGGTGGTTGTTGTTGTATGATTCCCGATAGGAGGCCGATTGGTGTGAGAATAAGGCACATTTATTCTACGTGGTTTTGGCGTCGTTTTTGATCCTCGAATAGCAGTCATCTTCTTACGTCCCACCACGAAATCTAACGCCCTAAGACTCTCTTGATGTAATTCTGCATTTTTCAAAAACGTTGGTTCCCAGACTGCTACTTCGTCTAGCCGACACAGGTACGGTGGTGGTAGGGAGGATATGCTTTTGGATTTTGTTCTTCCATTCTCCTTCTTGATAGTCACAGGTGTGCGTCTCACCGTAATTTTCCGTGCCAACAGTTCCATGACATTAAATCCGCAAATGCGTTTGACTTGTTGATTGTCCAAATAAACTTCTACCATTCCAACATTATTCCTGTTTGCCAAGGACTTTTCCTCGACAGGGCGCTGCGAACCACTTTTGAGAACGGCCCGGCCTCGTGCGGAGGAAATGATTCGTACGGAAGGTTCCTTTGACACTTCTGATCCGGAATCATTGTGAATATCTTCTTTTTTGGGCACATGGACGACGGGAGGAAGGTTGCTTCCGATGGTTGGTGCACTAGTATTATGAGATAAATTTTCTCTCAAGATCTGAAGTGCTTGATCGACCTCAACGACAGTGGCATGATCTTTGTGTAGAGAGTTGTCCTGGGCCAAATAATGACGCAGCTGTTCCAGTATTTGTTCAGGTGGCGATAAAGGATGCTGTTGCTGCTGCTGCTGCTGTTGGACGGAAGGAGGATAAATAGGTGACTGTTGGATGTAAAATTGTTGCTGTTTTAGATGCTGTTGTTGAGGCTGCTGCGTCTGATATGTTCCTTGGGGATAGCTATAATAGGACTGCAAAAACGGTGAATATTGTTCATACATCAAAGGCAATTGCTGCTGTACCATGTTGTTGGCGAGAGGTTGGCTGCTGCCGTTTGGCATGACTGGATATTGTTGATGCTGAGGACATGACAGCAGGTGACTCGGTGGGTACTGTATAACTGGTTCCGAACTTAGGTAGCCTCCTCGTTTTGCAGTCACACCATCCTGTTGCTGTTGCCGTTTACTGCGAGCACGTCTACGACTGGGCTGCTGCTGTTGGTTTTGATTATGACCTCTGCCACTATCTGTTGCGTAGTAGGTCATGCTTCCAGTGTTCGTTTGAAGTTTCTGAGATAAACGACTCTTTGGGGTGCACTGGCTCTAAAATTTATTTAGCCTGACTTTGATTTGGTTTTAAATCAAGAACTAGTAAAGTTTTTGACAATTTTAAGACGGCAGTGCTGACAGAGGGGCAATCTCTGCTACTACTTGGAGCAATCTCTTGAATTGAGCTATTACCCTGAATTATTTTTGTTCAGCAAGTTAACTGGCATAGCGAAAAAACTTGGCAGTCAAAAATTTCATTATTATTGTCTGCCCCATGGGATGACCGTCGTCTGGCTATCCATCCGACCGAAACAACTCGTGAATAAAAAAAGATTCTGATTTTCACTTGCTTCCTGATGATGATGATGATGAAAAACAGATTTCGAAAGTTTCAAAGCTTTTATTATTAATGAGACGATTGGGAGCTTGGTGGCGTGGCACAGGATCTCTAATGCTAGTAATAAAATTGCTAGATATTCAGAGAAGAATCCTTACATTTGGCTATCGAATCTCAACCAGCTTCATCCAAGAAAGCAAGATATAAAATTACTGAAACACCAAAAGACCCACCCTACTTACAGTAGCTACGTACCGTACACTGGAGTAGGATTCCTGTCATCAAATCCAAGATGGACTCCAGTATGCGCACCGATGAGCTGGAAGATGCCAACGACAAAAATGAAGATGTGTTTGATACCTCGTTCATGACGGTGGATCATAACCAAGATGACAGCGAATATACGTCGGAGCCTCATGAACGCGTCAAGGAAGCTAAGAAAGTAATTGGCGATACCGAGAATTTGTTGGATGCTACTACTCCTTTAACTCCTGCCTCAAGTCTTGGAGAGTTGAGCAGCAAGAAGAACGTCGATCCTGCTTCCAAGGGTACAACTGCCAGCAAGTCAAACTCGAATACTCATACGTCGTACGAGAAAGTCAAGTATCACGATGACGTTGGAAAATTGGTGTTGACGGATGAAAAAATCATTTTCAAACCGTACGATGGAGGTGCTCCGACACGAGGTAGTTACGTAGCACGGACCCACGAAGATGGGCACGATCACGTTCAAAACAGTCACAGTTGGCGTTGGAAGGCAATTCAGAAGCATCAAATATCGCCCACTACCAGTGACAAGACTCTGCTCAAGTTGGTCAGTGCCAGTAGTAGCAAAAAAGCCGTGATCTTTTTCATGCGCAATCGCGATGAATTGAACCGCATCCGAAAGGATGTGTCTCGTCGTTTGCGATATACCAAGAAAGAATTGGAAGAACGAGCCATCACCACTACTCCGATCAAGAATGGCGAGACTAATGGAATTACACCAACTCCCTACAATACTCCCGCCGTACCTACGGCAACGGAGACCAACAACGAAGCAACACCATTGCTTGCTAAGGACAAGGTAAGGGGGGTCACAGTAGAAGAGATAGGAGCCGCATCATCGTCTGGTAGTAAGAAGGGGTGGGTTGCTTTCACCGCAGTGGTATTACTTGTGATTGGTTTCTTCATTGTGCGATATATTTATCTCGATGTAGTAGCAAACACTGTGGACGAGGCCAAAGGTTATGTAGCACAAGCTATCAACAAGATCAAAGGAACTTTGCCAAAGTCTTTCGAGAAAGCAGGTCAACGGTACTTGAAAGGGTATGGAAGAGATACTGGAAACTCTATTGATGAATCACTGTAGTAAGAAAGCATACGCTCGCGTATCGTCTTTTATAGAGATATTCAGTGGATTAGCTGTTACTGTGAAAGCAACAGGATGCCATGATTTCCTGTTAAAAAAATGAATGTTTTTCAATAAATCGAGGAGCTTGCTAAACGTAGTGTTGTTGCCCGACCAATGCCATGTTGTGTTTCTTTGGGAGTCCTTCCTTTCTAAAAAACAAATGTGTTATCCCCCCCCCCCCCCCCCCCCAAAAAAAAACTACTATTTATTTTTCTCTACACCACACCAGAAACGAACACAATCATTTAAATATATCATTCAAACACAAAACCACAAACA
>Ga0100402_1007456_pt1 | contig 10579 bp, 7 predicted proteins | sample CryGeyme20150102_FD_80419 | JGI IMG/M metagenome (GOLD analysis project Ga0100402, IMG submission 80419) | Groundwater microbial communities from Crystal Geyser aquifers in Utah, USA - Crystal Geyser metaG 2015-0102 | ecosystem: Environmental > Aquatic > Deep subsurface > Groundwater | place...
CCCAATCCCCAATCCCCAATCCCCATTTATTCCTTTTATAATATATCATTAGTATAAGATAATAATATTTATAATATGTTATAAAACATAATTACTAAATACTTACTATTTTAAATGTATAATATATATTTAATATTATATCTTAATTATTTTATCATATTAAAAATGGTAAATTTTATTAGTAATCTCAGGTAAAAAAAGCAAAGAAAGGAACTATTTATACCCAATCCCAAGTTAAGAAACTATCCGAAAAGCATCCATTATGCCAAGCCACTCCCAGAAATTTCAGACTTGGAAACCACGTTAAACCCAGTATTGTAAAGTCAAGATTTATCAGATGGCCCAGATATGTCCAAATCCAAAGAAAGAAAAGAATTCTTCTTAAAAGATTAAAAGTTCCCCCCGCAATTGCTCAATTTTATAATCCATTAGACAAATCTACTAGTATGATATAATTTTATAACATAACATAAATTACTCTATAGCCAATACTTTATTTAAGCTATTAAGAAAATATGTTCCCGAAACAAGAAAGCAAAAGAAAGACAGATTAAAAAACTTAGCTAAGAAACAAATTAAAGAACAAAAGACTAAAACAGATAAACCAGTCACTCTTAAATTTGGTTTAAATCATATTACATACTTAATCGAACAAAAAAAAGCAAAATTAGTTATGATTGCTAATGATGTTGACCCTATTGAAACTGTATTATTTTTACCAACTTTATGCAGAACCTTTGATGTTCCATTCTGTGTAGTTCAAAGTAATATAATATATTAAATAATTAACTAATTAATTTAGACAAGGCAAGATTAGGTGAATTAGTTAACAAAAAAAGAGCTACAGCTCTTGCATTAACCGACTTCAAGGAAGGACAATCTGAATTAAACAACATTGCTAGAGTATGTAAAGAATCCTTCAATAATACACTCCCAACTCATAGAAATCCAGATTTAGGATTTAAATCATTAATGAGAGAGAAGAAACACCAAAAAATGCAAAATCAAGCATAATTAAATAAAGTGAAAGTGCAATACTATTAAAATTTCACAACAATTATTTATATTTTATCTTATAATTATTTTGTTATTGTTATAATTATATTTGATTATTAAGTTATAAAATAATTATAAACAATTTAAAATAATTTAAAATAACTTAAATAGTATAATTTATAGTAAATAAATATCATACTCGATAAAACTCCATAAAGTACTTAGTTACTTCTAACTATTGTACAGATCAATAAATACAGATCATTATATTAGTCAAATTCGAAAGCGTTATGAAATTTCAAATTTGGAATATTTTCATCAGGCTCTGTTTGAATAGTATGCATATTTGATTGAATATGATTATTAGGTATATTTTGTTGTTCAGGTATTTTACTTTGTCTTAAATTTTTACTATTAGTTGGTATTTTAATAATATTTTTATTCACGCTTTTAATTTTTGAAATTGGTAATGTTATTATCTTTGCATTTTCACACAAATCAATTTTATCCATTCTATCCATTAAATCATTTTCATTACAGTCTGCGTAGTCATCATCGATATCAAGTTCTTTATCTTTGGGAATATTACATAATTTTGGGCTTATTGATGGTATTGAAGTTGATTGGACTGGAATTAATGTATTTTTCTTTTGGATTATTAAATTTTTATTATTATTTTTAATATTAGCAGGTGTTACAGAAGTTATCGTTGTTTTAATATGGGATTCGATTTTACTTACTTTTTCATTTAATAAATTTATTTTATTATCCTTAACTAACAACTCTTCCTCTTCTTTTCTTGATACAAACTTCATTAAATCAACTACTTCTTTAATATTTTGTGAAGAGATATTAAAAAAAGTTTCATACTTTTTTAGCCTTTGTTCAGACTCTAATGCGATTAAATTATCAAAGTAGCAATTATTGCTATTATAACTATTACTATTATTGTTACTGGCACTATTACTATTATTACTATTACTAATAGTATCTCTTATATTTTTATTTAGGATATCGTTTATACAAATTGATTTTTGATTACGCTTTGCCTGTATTACTTCATTACAAAGTTTTTCTGTTTCTTTATTTAATTTTTGGGAATTGTCAATAACTTTAAGTATGCTGTTAACGTCTTTGTCATTACTGTTTATGTTGTTATTAATAATTGTGTTATTATTGTTATTAATAGTATTGGAATCATTGTTATTGTTCTTATTTGTTATGATAGCTTGACTAAATATATTATTTTTATCAGGAACGAGTAAGTTACAAATACTATTAGATTGTTGTAATAACACTTGAAAACTTTGCAATATGTCAACTATTTTCTGGTTAGTATTTCCAGTACTACCACCTGTAAGAATATTGTTTATATTATTAATATTATTATTAATATTGTCTATTGAGAGCTGTTGTAAACTAAGTTGTTGAATACTTTGTGTACTAGATAAAAATCCAGACAAAGTAGCTTTATTATTACTATCTGAATTTGTAATAGAGTTCGTTATTGATTGGCTATACCTTTGCTCTAGCGAGGACTTAGACGAATTACTACTTCCAGTTATATCATTTGTTTTTTTTAACTTTAGATATAATTTATCATCAGATTTTCTCAAAAGTGCATTAGAAGAAGTTTTCACTAAGTTAACTTGTTCATTGTTATCTTTTTTTAATCTTTGCAGTAAAATTATCTGATTATTACTATTATTTTTTATCGCTATATATTATTAATATATATTATTATTTAATAGTACTTATTTTCTTGTTCTTCACATTTGTAAATTCAGGTATTTCATTCGATGATTTTTTCTTCATTTAATTTTGACAAAAATTTATAAACAAATATATTTATTATAAATAAAATATAATTATAAATAATTAGGGACATATAATAACTTATAATATTTAAAAAGTTATAATTAAAAATATATGAGTTATAATTGAAATATAATTCTTATTAATACTTTTTCTTATTAAAAATGTTATAATAAGTAAATGGATTCAAAAGTAGATACTAGCAATACTTTCAAATTTAAAGACATTAAAGAAATATTTGAATTGAAAAATAAAGAAAGTTTTGAGTTTTACTTGGAGTCTATATTCCCAGATTTATGTTCATATAAAAATAATACAACTTTAGGAATTTCCAAAACAAAATTAATTGACTTTTTGAAGCTACCTATTTTTATTTGCGAAAAGTTGTTCGATATCATAAAAGAGAGTGAAGACTCAACTTATATATCACTAAATAGTTTAAAAAATTGGATGTCGAAGCTATACTTCGGAGATTTCGAGGAAACTGCCGAAGTTATTTTTAATTTATATGACTTTGATCATGATGGATTTATTATCAAAGATGATATAAAATTAATGCTACAGTTCTTGCCGCTTAAAACTGATAAAACGAAAATTGAATATAAATATCAATTAGAATCATTAGATGAACTTGATGAGATCCTAACAGATATATTTACTAATCGAACAGAGCTTAACTTAAAAGACTTTATAAGAATAGTTATGACAAAATCGGACATTTATTTACAAATTTTATGTTTTCTTTACAAAAAATGTCCATTTCAAGAAAAAAGTATAAAAATATCAAAGAAAATCTTTTCCAATAGCAGCACAAACCTTATCACATTTTCTAAAATTAATGAAAATGAAGAAATTGGCAAGCTAGATCAGTACTTCTCTCCTATTCATAAAGTTAAAAAGAATAATACGAATAATATAACCAATTTAGGCTCTCCGTCAAATGAAGTTAAGTTTAATTCCCCATCTGCTCATACTAAATTCTCGCCTGTTAGAGATTTCTTTGCTAAGTCACCCAAAAGCCCTATGAGTGAGAAGAGTCCTTCAAAAAATCCTATGTTAAGTAATATGGAAGTAAGTCATAGAAGAGGTTCTAAGTTTAAAAAAGAGGCAGAAAAGAAGAGGACGTCTTTTACTGAAAAGAATTCAGCTGAGTTATCAGGCTTAAAAGGTATGGTAAGATTTCCAAACGAAGTAATAATCGAAAAAACAGAAGATCAATTAATAACTAAAAGGAGAACAGTTAACATTAAGAAGAACTCTTTTAGTAAACCAGACATTTATCTAGAAAAAGTAAAAACTATTAAGCATAATGACCTTAATATCGCCAACTTATTATCAGAAATAGACAGGGAAAAAGATTTAGAGTTAATAGATTTTCCAGAACAAGATGAGCAAAAGGAAATCGAAAAGAATATTATTTTTGAAGGTCTCGTTTATAGACCTTGTTTGATTGATCAATTTAATGTTAATGATGTATATATATGTAATGAAAATAAGAGCAAATTTACATTATACAAACAATGGATGGTTTTAATTGGAGAAGAAATATACACTTACAAAGATGAGACCAAAAGTGAACTGATTAAAATGCACAACCTGTCTGGAAGCTTAATAAAGGAAAATGGGGTTCTAAATATTAAAGACGTGGAATATTATTACTTTTCAATAATATTTACAAACAAAACTAGGACTTATTTAATTCCAAACAAGCAAAATGCTAAAGAATGGACATCGATACTAAGGAAAACATTAAATTATCATAATTTCTTTGATCATTATGAGATAATTGATGATTTAGATGAAGGTCATTTTGGATTAGTCAAACTTGGAGTACATAAATCAACAGGAGAGAAAGTAGCGATAAAAATAATTAAAAAAGGAAATATGTCTGAAAAGAATCTTGGTTTAGTACAGACTGAAATCGACATACTAAAAATTTGCAAACACCCAAGTATAGTCAAATTCCTTGACCACTTCGAAAACTCAGAGTATATATTCATTGTAACAGAATACTTCGAAAACGGCAATTTAAAAAAATACCTACGAAGAATCAACTACAAAATGAATGAAAAAGTAGCTTCAAAAATAGTAACACAGGTTTGTTCAGGTTTAAAATACTTACATAATTATGGCATTGTTCACAGAGACATCAAACCAGAAAATATAATGGTTGCTCATACAGGAGCTAACTTCTTTGTTAAAATACTTGATTTTGGCTTAAGTAAGATACTCGGTTCTAAAGAAAAAGCTAGCGAAGGATGCGGTACCTTGCTCTACGTAGCCCCTGAGGTCATTAGCATTAAGTCATATAATCACTTAGTCGATGTATGGAGCTTAGGAGTTATGCTTTATCATATGTTATCAGGTGACTTCCCTTTCAGCTCATCTTCTAACCAGTCTTTGAAGGAACAAATCCTTAAACAGAATGTTAGTTTTTATGGAGGAATTTGGAGACAGAGATCTCAGAATGTAATGGAATTAATTAAACGCTGTCTTGAAAAAGATACAAAAGATAGAATCTCAATAGATGATATTTTAAATTCTAAATGGATGAAAGAGGCTGAATTAGAAAAATGATAAAGATATATTAATGTTGAAGGTAGATTGAATACATTTTTATACAAAATATATAATTTAAGTTTTAATATTTTATAATTTATAGTAATTATTATAATATATATTTTATAATAATAAAGTAGAAGAAATTAATATGATATTAAATTATAAATTGTAATTAATTAAATTAAATAGTTAATATACTACAATACTATTACATAATCACTACAGTTATTAAATTTCTTTATCTATATCATATATTCTTCATTCTTACATTTGATTATTAACTTGGCGTCTTATAAATACTATCTTCTTCTTTTGTAAAAATCTTACTGTATAAATTTAACTTAGAACTAGTAGTATTTATACTATTTCTAAGTTTATTTCCTAATAGACTAGTATCTACTTTATTGCGATTATTATTAGCTTTATTTTCTTTATTTTCTTTATTTTCTTTATCATCCTCTAAAGTATTTTCAGGTACCAAAGATGATCGTAGTTCGTTAATATCTATTGACTTCTTTGGGTTTTGTTTATATAATGGTAGGTTAACCTCATTATTTCTTTCGTTTCTTTCGTTTCTTTCATTTCTTTCATTATTTATATTATTTGTTGTAGTGTTAAGAGCATTATTATAAGTATTAACATTTTTTGTATTATCTTTCATAATTAAGTTATTTGATAGGTTATTAGAAAGCTCATTAAGATCTATACTTGGTAAAATATATTCTTGTCTTACTCTAAGAGGTAATAGTGATGAATATATATTATCGTCATTTGAACATCTAATATTTATTATATCATAATACCTTTCCTCATTTTTGGATATATAGTCTTCTAACTTAACTATATTAACATTATTACAGTTGATTATCGATTTATTATGATTGTAATCTAAAAATAATAAATTTAATTACAAAAGTAGTCATTATTGCTATTTCTATTATTAAGATTTGAACAATAAGACTTAGTGGGATTTACATCTCCAATTTTATTATTATAAGTATTGAAACTTGTTGTATTTGTTGGAAATGTTAAGTTAACTGGGTATTTTGATTTATAAGTATTAGTATTATCAGTTTGTTTAGTATTGTTATCATTATTATATGAGGTATGACCATTATTTGTATGAGTTACTACAGGGTAATCGGTATTAAAATTAGGATCATTATTAGTATGTCTTACATTATCACCTATAACAATAAATATAAATAAATAATATTTAACTAAAACTATTACCTTTACTATTTCCAATAATCTTATTTTTGTAGTCAGCTTCTTCTCTAAGTTTATTAAATTGAAAAGCAATAGTTTCATTTAGACGACTAAATAAACAAGAAATCTCCTTAGTAATTTTTTCAAACGCACTTGATTCTTGATAATTCATCAATACTTCAGAATTTAGTTCTAGACTCGGTCTAAATTTCAAATTAATATCCTTATTCATTTCTAAATCAGTCTCCTTGTCTTTTTGTACACTTTCTAGTCGTTTATTGAGGTAATCTATTATTTTTCTTTTCTTATTGTTATATAGTACATAAACTACAAGAAAACTTAACAAAGCAAGTATAAAAATAAATTCTCTAATCATTCAGTATTATTTTTTGCTAAATCAGATAATAAATCATTCATTTTTCTTAAATCAAATTATTAGAATTAATATTAAATTATACATTGTATTAAAATTACTATAACAAATAAAATTTATGAAAAAATGAAGCATGTTTAAGATATCTAATACTATTATGATTATAGTATCAATAGTGAAGTCTTAAATAAATAAAATTCCTAGGAATGAAAAAAAAGTATCAATAATGCAATTTATTACTAGATGTATACCTACATGAACGATTTCAAAATAAAGATTAAAAGAATTAAGTTACTTAATGGAAATAAATAAATATCATATATCAAGTTTCATATATCAAATATAAATCATATTTCATAAATTAATCATTATAATTTAAATTAAAGTCTTAATTAACATAAAATATCTAAGAAGTTACAGTCTTTTTGATTGATTTGATATATAAATATTATTAATTTTCCTAAGAATTAGTACTATAACTAATTATTCCAAGTATTTATATTTAAAAATACTAATTAAAATTATGCCATGTATCTTAACATAAAAAAATTAATTAATTAACTTAACTTTAAGTATTAAACAAATAATTTAAAAATAATATAATATAAATTTAAGAAAATGAAGTTTGTTTCAACATCCACCAAAATGATCTTTGTATTATTGAGCTTATGCCTTTCACTTACCTTAACCATGAAAGTAGATGACTTAAGACCAAGAAACTTCTTTGAAACTCAACTCGAGACCTATGGAAAAGACTGCAAAGTAGATGATGAAGATGAAATAGATTGCTTATCTTCAGAATGCGACAGATTAAGAAAAGAATTAGCCGATCAAGAAGCTGCTTTAAAAGCCGCTAAAGACGCTGCCGCCAAAAAGAAAGCTGAAGAAAGAAAGCAAGCTTGTATCAAAAAAATGAAAGAAATGCAATCAAAAATTTCAAATGCCGGAAAAAAAGTTGTCGGATTCTTCAAAGACTTAGGAGGTGCTATTGTTAAAGGTGCCAAAGCCGTATTCGAAGGAGCCAAGAAATTGTTTACCTGGGGAAAAGACAAAGCTAAAAAAGCCGCCACTACCATTGCTGACAAAGTTAAACATTGTGTTGCTGAAGGAAATAGACTTAGAATCCTCGCTGGTAACCAAGTAAAAGAAGCCTTAAGAAAAACTAAAGACGGTGCAAAAAAATTAATTGATGATTTTAAAAAAAGCCACGAAGAAGCCAAAAAAAGAAAAGAAGCCGCCAAAAAAGAAGCTGAAAGACTTGCAGCTGAAGCTAAAGCCAAAAAAGACAAAGAAGCCGAAGAAAAAGCCAAAGAAGCCCTTGAAGCCCAACAACTCGCTGACGAACAAGAAAAAATCATGAGAATCGCAATGGAAGAAGCTGAAAAAACTAGAGTTAAAGTTACTGAATGTTTAACTGCTTGCACTAAAACTGGAAAGAAAGTTGCTGAATGCGAAGAATGCACATGTTAAATAGAATAAATAAGTTCTTTACAAATTTAACTTTTACATTTTAATTTCTTATTTTCTTTTTCATAATAATATATAATAATAATTTAATATATATAACTTATAATATAATTAAGTAATTTTAAGTAATTTCATACAAGTTATTTATACATTATAGTAATAATATAAAATGTTAAGCTCTCTAATATTGTATTATTGCATTTTCAGAACTTAAAGTTTAATGTCTTACCTAATAAAATATAAGTTAATAAAATTTAATATAAGTTAATACAATAAATAAATTAGAATTTTACTTTTATTATAATGAACCTTTTTAATCAATTTAATTTTGTTAGAAATGTAGTGTAAATCACTTTTTAGTCTTAGTTAATCAGTCATAATATTTTGAAATACATATCATTTTTGCTGAAGAATTTGCTTATTAAAACAAATTAAACAGACTTATAAACATACTATATACTTACTTATAAACTTTTAGTCACACTTATTAATATTCTTTACATCTTCAATTTGTTCATTTTTATTTGTATATTTACTTGACAATGTTTAATATGTTTAATATGCTTTTATTAGTATTTATTCAATTATTATCACTATGTTTATTTAGGAAATGCAACACGATTTATTGAATTCAATATTATAATCAAGGTTTAATATGGTAATATATTCATCTGTAATTTTCTATTATATAAATTAAGTTTTATTATTTATATAGAATAAATTGATTTACATTTTGCTGAATCGAATTTATTATTTATTTCTTTTTTATGATACTTATTTAAGTTATTATTCTAATAATATTAATATTCATCACTTTTAAATATTTATTAAATATGTTTTTTGTCTTTACTTAATTTTTTCTTGACTTATTTTTCATTTAAAATAATTATATTATTCTACTATTATTAATATATTTGTTAATTTTATTTCTATTTACAACTATTTATTACTATTTGTTAATTGATTATATTAGTATTATATTACTTATTTATTATATATAATGACACAAAGTTTAAAAGAATTTGAACGACCCGCCAAATTTCAAAGTAATTCACAAAAATTAATTTAGATGCTAATAATGTTACAAGCATCAATTATGATATTAATAAGGACCCTCAAGTCCAGTTTTTATTTGATTATTCAACTTATTTAATTAAAAATAAAAAAACTGATGATCAAATAATAACATGGCAGATGGAGAATAATCAATTACTTAGAAAGACTGGTTTAGACATGGAATTTCTTAAAGAGGTAATTTCATATTAAGTAATATAAATAAAAAAGAAATCTAAGAAAAGAAATAAAGAGTATTATAAATATGACAAGATGATCAATCAAATATCATGTAAGTAATTTAAGTAAATTAAATAAATGTTCTTATTTCCAACATTATTAATAATATTTAGATAGAATGCAAAAACATGGGAAGTTGGCGCCAACTCAAGATGTATGTAGACACAAGTTAGATACAGGTATGATTTATTGTTAACTTTATTTAGAGGTTAATAATAATGGAGAGGAACCTAATTATTACGATTTAGATGATCCCTTTATTGATGACGGAGAATTAGAAGTAAGAATTAATTATATAAATTTAATAATAAATCAATACTATTAACAATGAAATTACTTAATTTATGAATATAACAATATATGATTATATGAATATTTACATAAATTTCTTAGTCCGAAAATAGTATAAACGAATTTCACAAATTCTCTAAAAAGCCAGGGATCTACACTATAAAAGAAGTTCTTGAAAACTTAAAGAAAAAGAAGAAGAAAATTAAAAAAAAGATTATAATTAATGACAAAGACAAAGATAAAAAAGCCTTAATTTATACAGAAAATAAAGATAATAATTTAAATAATAATAAGGATGCCTCAGCTTCTAATGTAAATTTAATAATTAAATTTAGGAGAACATGATTAATGATGAAACTAAGCAAAAAGTTAATCAAGACTATTTTAGTGATTCTTATGTGAAAAATAAAACTGAAAAAACCGATACTTTAAGTATAGATAATGGAAACAATTTAGAAGAAGAATTAAATAAAATAATGAAAGAGTATTCTGAGACACATGCAAATAATCCAGTTGTTACTGATATAAAAGACAAAATTAGTTTAATAAAGAAGTTTCTAATAGTTTTTAGAA
>Ga0100402_1007467_pt1 | contig 10569 bp, 4 predicted proteins | sample CryGeyme20150102_FD_80419 | JGI IMG/M metagenome (GOLD analysis project Ga0100402, IMG submission 80419) | Groundwater microbial communities from Crystal Geyser aquifers in Utah, USA - Crystal Geyser metaG 2015-0102 | ecosystem: Environmental > Aquatic > Deep subsurface > Groundwater | place...
GTGGGTGGCCTATCAAAGTTTTATTTGTGTGGTACTGATAAATATTTAGCTTACTATTTTAGAAGTAGGGTACTAACAATTTGTATAGTCATATCTTAAGTTGGGACCTCGGACCTCAAATTCTGACCGAGATAAATATTTAGCTTACTATTTTTAAAGTGGAGTACTAAAAGTTTCTATAATCAAACTTAACTCGAGGTCCATGGACCTCATGTACTCTGTAGAAAAAAAATACTAAATTCCTAGCACAGACCTCGGACCTCTTATAGAACGAATAAATAATATATTGAAAAACAATAATTGTCGTAGTCTGAAATATTTATGTCAACTCAAACCCTAATTTACTTATGTTTATATTTCAGCATACGACAATTGATTTGTATCCATATATCTATCAGACAAAAGGTTTGAGTTAACTCCAAAAAAAAAAGTGGTTGGCGTACCCCCCGCCAGGGGCCATTGATTTTCTTTTCGTCTGTGTGGCTGCCTGACAGAAGACAGCGCACTGACTCTAGAGAAGTAACCTCTTACTTATCAGTACTCTTTGTTAAAAAGTCGAACATAATAAAATATCAGTAGAATAGACTACTGTAGGTCTAGTCTTAGTAGTCTCTACTACGATAGTTGTAGTCTAGTTATTATTAGTACTAGTACCTATTTTATTATTTCAAAACGTTCAATATTTCTTGCGCTCCCGTTTTCAGTACCCTCCTACTATCTAGTACTCTAAAAGAGAGCTTCCTATTGCTACCAATACTAGCTAGCTACTAGTAGTAGCTAAGAGAGAGCTATTAATAGTAGCTAGTAGCTAGAGAGCTACTTAAAGTAGTGTACCAGGTAGCTACTTCCTCACAATACTCATGTTGCTCCAAATATCTTGTCACTAGTAGTACCAGTAACTCGCTGCGAAGTACTGGTACCAGGTAAATCACAGATAACCCCATCACCACGTCTTACGAGTTGTAGTCATTGTCCATTTTCCAGCAGTAGCTAGGTCTGCTGTGTTGTTGCTGCTAATTTTGATTGCTCCTTCCATTAGTAGGCTAGTGCATGTGCATACCTGGTATGCGGTAAAGTTCTGAGCTTCTGCTACTGCTACCGCTCTGAGGAGTCCGCTAAATACTGTATGGTAGTATATTCTCATGCAGACAAATCGAACATTCGTCACTAGTAGCTACTTGTACTGGTAGTAGAGGCAAAGGAGTTCTCGTTCACTGGTTTTGTTTGGTCAAGCCATGTTAGAGCGGAGCTATTAATTTACTACTACCAGGTACCATGGTAGAGCGGAGCTATTTACTACTAGTAGAACTGGTGGTACTGGTAGTAGAATTTCAGGTACTGGTACCAGGTACTAGTGCTGGTCTACCATGGTAGTACCTGGTACTACCGTACCTGGTAGCTAGTAGTAATGGTACTGTTCTTCGAAAACAATCGTACTGGTATTAGTATTGGGATTCTCAAAAGTAGGAGCGATTTAAAGAGGGAGAAAAGAGAAGCATTTGGACTTTTGACCCAAGCTTCCGTGTACAGAAAGAATTAACAATCAATGTTGACACCTTCGTGCGTGCAGGGACCAATAATGCATTCATAATAAGGGCAATTCAAATAATACCGAACGATTCCAAACTTTCTACTACTGTACTGTAGAAACAAAACAACAACAACAACATAATATCATTGGTACACCAGGTACTTCACAGCTGATTGTTATAGGCAGTCGTCATTCTTGCGCACTTGGAGAAATAGCAAGACAGCTACCAGTGACTATTCCATGAGTACTCCAAGAACGCCGCTTTTCTTCCCCTTCATTAAATAAAAGTTGGCTTTGAAGGCCATCTACGTATTACCAGGTACCCTGGTAAAAAACATCACAACACTGGTGATAGACTGACGTTTCTGACAAAAGTTTTCATTATTTGCCAAGCAAAATTTTCTGACGTTATGAGCAATCGATAGTATCATCCGTACTTTTTGTCTGTATTAGTCTACTACCAGGTAGCAGCCAGCCAGTTGTAAGGTCTACTACCAGTAGCGTTTTTGGGATATCCTAAAGCGCAGACAACTGTCTAGGAGTACTTTGTTGAGGATACTAACGGTACATATCTGATCGACTAGCGGCAGCTCGCCTTCGTTTCAACGACAAAATAAATAATGTTCACATAAATTTGAACCCTGCACAGCAATTAAAAAATTTAAGAAAAGATTACAGGAATATGACAATCCTTCCAAGCACGAGAAACATTCAAGTTGCAGCGCCTTTGTTGGCGCCAACGTCACCATTCCTTGTGAGAAAGAGAAAGCTAATGGAGCGCCACGCGACCATGTCGTTTCTTGCGATTCCGCTACTAAAACACCACTTCTCACGATGGCAGACAAACGAGATTAGGCAACCAGCTGCCCATTGTGGTCTAGGCGCTCCCAAGATGCCGAGACGAAGTCACGACGCGCAACAACTTGAGAACATTGGCAGCAAAGATTCCCAAAAAATAAAGAGCTGCCTTCAAAGGGGAACAGAGGCACAGCAAATTGCATACGCTTGTTGTGCGTGAAAGGTTTTGCAAAAATCATCTCCCCTGCCAAGCTATGATGATTCAACGATAGGCTAGGTATATAAGATATTAGATGTACAATAGTATTATTTTATAAAACTACTTATATTTTGTGCAGTCGTAGATAAACTTTCGACGCGGCCTTCGTGATAATCTCAGACGGAAGCTTGGACCTTGGAGCACGGAGATACATCGGTTTCAACGCTCATAGAAAAGTAAAAATAATAATCACAGTAAGGCAAGTGCCAACTGCAACGTAAGAGCAGGCTAATAACAAGGTAACACGGTGACTTTCCATTAGCAAATGATTTATGCGAGAGAGGAATACTGTTGACCCATAACACCCACCGACGCTGCTCAGAAAAATGTGCGTTGCTCTATTTTAGTAGGCGGTGTCCAGTTTGGATGGTCGGCAGTCTGTAGTACTCGTGCACAACACAGGCCACCAACAGTGTACAGATAAAAACTAAATTATAGTAAATTGTATTCGATTGTGAGCTTAATCTTAGCATTCTGTTTGAGCTGAACCCTCGTACTGTAGCTTCATTAAAGAAAGCTCCACACCTACTTATCCCCATTATGCTAAAGCGGTTAGCTTTGAAAATTGGTTATGGGGTATGGGTCGTGAGTGTAGTCGTAGTAGTCTCCTCCTACCAGTACTAGCAGTCGTTCCAGTGTACTGTAGCTGCATTGGAATTAGTGAGCGTCGCCATGGTTTGAATTCTTTGTTTTTCTGAGCGCTTCGATGAGACTCGCTTTACGTCGCTACTCTAGCTAGAGCACCAGTAGTAGTAGTAGACTACCAGTACTCTTGCCGCAGCCCTACTACGTAGTAAAAATAAGCATAAGATCCTATGCAATCGATTACTGGTATGCCAACAGACAGCTATTAAAAAAAAAACAGACAGATACACAGCAAGTACTGAAGTAAAAAATAAGCAAGGCAAAAACTCTTCTTATATACTAGACTAGACTACTGTATCAATCAATTGCGTAAACTTTCATACATAAAGTCTTTCCGCACGTAGGGGGTGAAAAGTCTAACACAATTTTCTTTGTAGAGTATTTCATGACCACAAAGAAACGCACAGCCAGGCTAGTAGAAAAGTCACCAATCAACAAACGCTCACGAACGACTCGTCGTACTGAATCGGCACCACAAGAAGAAGAAGAAGACGACACTAATAATAATAATATTATCATGACTTCTACTACTGCAACTGTCACTTGGGGTGACTGGATGGGATCATGGAAGGTCAATATTGATCAGATTGATCAAGAAGCCGAACGTATTGATCGTCAAAAGGCTGCTTTTGGTGGTGATACTATCAGTAGGCTCAAAGATCTCAATGTTCTAATGGTTGGCTGTGCTGGAGTTGGTGTCGAAACGGCCAAAAACTTAATTTTGACCAATGTTGGTGGTGTGTTGGTATGGGATCCTACGGTGGCCCGTACCTGTCATTGTGGAACCAATTTTTACGTTACCGATGAACACATTCAAACGGGTAAAACGTTGGCAGAAGCATCGATTGATGAATTACGAACGCTCAATCCCTTTTGTCGGGTCGATATATGTGCGGCCAACAAATTAGATGACACCGTCTTGTTGGACAAGAATGTTCTGAACACGCAACGTCCTTTGGCGGCGGTCGTTGTGACTGGTTTGCAGTATTTGTCCCAGGCCGAATTGTACCAAATGAATGAAACGTGTCGTGCCAACAACATTGCCTTCTTGTTGGCCACCAATCATGGTGTTACCTGTTCTCTTTTTAGTGATTTTGGTCCGCATCATGAAGTTGCCGATGCCACGGGAGAACCAACGCAAACGTTGGCCGTGAGCAACATGGAAGTCTTGAAAGAGAAACCCAAATTGTTGGAAATTAGTGGCGTCAAAGAGGGCGACACGGTGGTCATTGTGACAGTGGCACAAGCCGAGCACGGTTTGGATGACGGAGATTTGGTAATTCTCGATGACATGAGAGGTGATTTGGAACAGTACAATGGAAGACAAATCAAAGTCAAACGCGTGGCCATTGCTAGTCCGGTACGTTGAATCCGTTGTCGTATTTTGGTAAAATTTAGTATTTGGTGCATTTCTCACAATTCTATATATTTATGATTTTGCTTGAACCATTAGACGGCTGCAAAACTGGACACTTCCGGTGTCGCTTTCAAGGAAGCCCTCAAACTTCCCACAACCTCGGTCGTGACCAATTTTGAACGTCAGTACGAGTTTTACAAACAAAAACACGAGGAAGATCCGGAAGCCTCTAAGAATAAATTCCCTGTCCGATCCATTACCATGTTTAATCGATTAGCACTGGTGTTGGACGATGCTGATAACAGTTCCATGGACATTCAAGCCTTTGCTTCCTACCAGGCAGGAGGTCTGCTCAATCAAGTACGTCCCTCCATTTATAAATCCTACAAATCGCTCAAGAACACTATGGAAACACTGGCGGTTCCACAAATGTTGCGAGGCGAAGACTGGGAAGCTGGCATGGGTATTGAGATTCATTTGTCCATTGCGGCAGTTCTGGATTTTTACGATGCCGAACAACGTTGGCCGGGCATTCACAATCAAGACGATGCTAAAAAAGTCGTCGATCTTGCCAATGCTTTGAACGATAAACGTCGAAAGCAAGCAGCCGCAGCAGGAGAAGGCAGCGTATACTGTTATGCGCAGACTATTAAATGGGGATTTCCCTCTGGAGAGGCCCGTGACTTGGACGAAGCACGAATTGCTCGATTTGCGCGTCTCTTTCAAACTGAATTGACGGGGTTTTGTGCCTTTTTGGGAGGTGCTGTTGCCCAAGAAGTTATCAAAGCCAGCGGAAAGTTTACCCCCTTGGACCAATGGGTCCATCACGATGAAGAGTGTTTGGTTGTAGATGAGTGCTCGTCCAATTATGGTCCCATTTTTGGTTCACGATACGACTACCAGATCGCCATTATGGGAAAGGACTTTCAGGCTCGAGCGGCAAATCAGCGCGTCTTTTTGGTCGGCTGTGGCGCCCTAGGATGCGAGTACTTGAAAGGATTGGCGCTCATGGGTGTTGGCACTGGTCCAGACGGAAAGATTTACGTTACCGATATGGATCGCATTGAAGTCTCCAATTTGTCTCGTCAATTTTTGTTCCGCCAACCTGACGTTGGACATCCCAAGTCTGTTCGTGGAGCTTTAGCGGTTAAAAAATGGAACCCTCGGCTCAATATTGAAGCCCTGGAGAAACGTGTTGGTGAAGATTCAGAAGACTTCTTTGACGATAAGTTCTGGGAATCCCTTCACTTGTGCTGGAACGCTCTAGACAATGTCTTGGCTCGTCGATACACCGACAAACGTTGTTTGTTCTACTCAACGCCTCTACTGGAGAGTGGAACCTTAGGCACCAAGTCCAACCACGAAGTCATTCTCCCTTACCGCACCTCTACTTATAATGATGCCAAGGAGGACGATAGCAATGAAAATCAAATTGCCATGTGCACTTTACGATCCTTTCCGTACTTGCCCATGCACTGTATCGAATTCGCCAAACAAGCCTACTTCTCTGACTACTTTGAATTCGGGCCCGACCAATATGAGACATTTCGTACCGACAAAACAGTATTTTTTGAACAGTTGGATGCCATGGAGGGGGGAGAACAGTTCCGTAGTTTGAGCATGATCAAATCCTTTTTGGATATGCAGAAAGATGCTGGCGGCAAGATTGACTACAACATGTGTATTCGCATTTCGTTTCATCGTATGATGGAAGACTTTCGCACTTCGATCCTAAACTTGTGCCACTCGGCCGATGCAATGGAGAAGTCATCGGGAAAGAAGTTTTGGACAGGTACCAAGCGACGTCCTCGGCCAGTGGACTGGAACAACGCCATTCCAGAACTAATGGAATATCTCTACAGTACGGCTGGTCTTTACGCAAGTGTCTGGGGCGTCGAATGTATAAGAGATCGCGACGAATTTGAGGCTTTGGTCAAGAGTCTCAACCTACATCAACCGGAATGGGTGCCACCGTCAGACGCTCTTACTTTGAGCGAAGGGGACGATGAAGAGGAAGGCGGAGATACGGGTGAGCAAGTTGAAAAGATGAAGGCAGATCTGTACGCCTTCGACACTTCTGAACTTCAAAAGGCCAATCCACAAGATTTTGAAAAGGATGATGACTTGAATTTTCACATTGACTTTTTGACTGTTGCCACCAACTTGCGTTCTTGGAACTACGACATCAAGAGTTCTCCTCGCCACCAAGTCAAGGTCACTGCAGGTCGAATCATTCCAGCGTTGGCTACCACAACGGCTATGGTTTGTGGATTGGTGGATATTGAATTTTGCAAACTTGTTTTGGGTCTGCAGTCTCAAGGTCGAGAAAAATTCCTTAATTCAAACATTAATTTGGCCGCTGGATCTGGTAACTTTACTACATTCAGCCCCGACCCACCGGTTCAGATTTCGACGGGTCTCAAAAGGCCCCAACCCGAAACTTTTACGTCCTGGGACAGGATGGAGGTTGTTTGCGGTGAGAAGGAACTCACCGTCCAGCAATTGGTGGAGTACGTGGAGAAAACCTTTGGCGTTGACGTTCACCGTATCTTTCAAGCAGGTAACAAGGAAGACAAGGCTGTTTATAATCAAACGGACAAGCAAAAGTTGGATTGGGATATCTCTATTGATGAAAGTGGCAAGGCAGTTGTCTCAGAGGGTGTATTTAAGCAGTGGCCTCAGCTTCGTATGGCTGTTCAAATGCTGGGCCGACTTCCACCTGCAAGTGGCCAGCGTAAAGTGTTTGCGTCGCAGGTAGAGAATGTAAAAAAGGCGTTGGACCAAACAAAGGAATCATTTAAGCAGACCTTTCAAGGTCCTGTGTCTGTCGCCTTCAATACCAACTATCGACCCGAGGATGAAGAAGCTGAAAAGCAACAGTACTTTGACACATTGTTTAACGCTCGCAACTACCTGGTTTTGGGTATTGATTGCCACCACGAGGAAGGTGAAGAGGAAGTTCACCTCCCGCCAATCAAGTTTGTTTTCCGTTAAATTGCAACAGCAACTAGTTAGGTCGTCCGTCTTTTGTTTACTTCACGAGAAAACGCTTTTAGATACAATAATAATAACTTTTGCATGTTGGATGTTTTACTGCAAGGTCTATCTACGATTGTGCTAGCCATATCATACACAAGAGAAGAGTTATGCCAGCGAAACTGATATTGTTCAGTTTGTACTCAGCTGCTGGCCTTTCGACAGACGTGAACGAGTCAGAGACCCCCACAAGTGAGGACCAGCGATCTTGGATCTCATAATGCCTTTGGTTCGGTGTGGAAGAATATCCGCAACACAAGCGAAATGTTCATAGTTTTGCTTGGCTACAAACATCCTCCACCACTTCTGTAGTTTTCGTGCAGCTTCAAATTGGGCATGCTGTGAGTATCGAGCCTTCCAAAGTGAGATGCTTTGCTCTTGGAGACGTGCCAAATCCTCAACAGCGGAAAGAAAGGCCGCCCTTTGGTTTTTTCGATCCCGTTGAGCCCAGGAATCCTTAAGCGACCGGAGCGTTTCCTGGATTCGTTTCTCTAGCTTCTGTTGCGCAAATGCTGCTCGCCTCTCTAAATCATCAGCCTCTATTTGCCAGCTATCGCGAGATTTTTTCTTGGATGCTGGAGGTTCTGAATCGGGAGACACTGCCGAGGGCCTCGTCACTGTAATAGGACTTGTACTAGATTTATAGCCTGCACGTTTGACCGGCTCTCCGCGAATCTGAAATTCTCGAAGTTGGCCAGCTTCGGGACTTACACATCGGCTACCAACGCCTGGGATCCTTTCGTATCTTTCTTCGCTGCTTTCAGCGGCACATGACATAATGTTACGTTGCCTCTGGTTGCTTCCAGGCGAAACGCTTTGCCACCACGATTGAACAACCATTGCAGCTCCAATTTCGTTGAAGTCTTTCCAGCGATTCTCCTCGTCATTTTCTGGCACAATCGCTTGAGCTACAGGCTGTCTCTTTCGTCTGTCCAGAATACCAAACCACCACCGTTGAAGTGTCAAGGTAGCTTTATAAAGGTGAACTAATCTGGAAGCGTGGTGAATCAGCTCCATCGTAGATCGTCGATCTGTGGCTCGCGTACTGGCTCTGTTCCAAAACTCATCGGGACTCTGTGACTTTTCCGCAATAAGGCTGTAGGTTTCACCAGATGATACGCCAAATCCACTGTAACCAAAAGATCCCGATGAACACTTCTCGGTGGTATGCGATTCGGCAAACCCTGGAATCCATACATCGCCGATATGTGATTTGATCCCAGAGGACAAGTCTGGACTTTTATCACCTTCCGAACTGTAAACTAATGATTGCGGAGAATCAGATGGCTGTGACGTATCGTAGTCTCGTGAGGGTGAAACAAAGCCAGTTGGTAGACTTTCTTTGTCCGACATGGCATTGTCTGATTTATTCATGAGACTGCTAACATCGGATAAATTACCGTGACCCGAAAAGTAGCTGTATACCCCTGCCCAGTTGTCACCCTTCGGTGGGTCCTTGGTTTTAATATTAAATCTAGAAAAAACCTTTCTCCTGGTCCCGGTAGAGTTGTTTTGTGTAGAATCGCGTCGAGTTGGCTTGGATGTATGGCGCGTCGCCGGTAAAGAAGAATTTTTTTGTCGCCTAGTTTCTTTTTGAATTACAGAATTGTCACTGACGACATTGGGCTTTCTCAGCGCAAAAGAATCATGGTCCTGTGTGTGACTCTCGTCCGAGGAGGGCACCGCCAATGAAGGTATAGACAAATCAATGTTCATCTTGACAGAGCCTGGTGGTGACGGAGTCACCAGGCCAGGATCCGGAAGACACGTTGTACGGTTAAATGTCTTCTGTTCCTTAATTTTCGGCGATGCTGTAGAATTATAGGGAGATGGTGTTTGTATCTTGCCACGGAGAGCCGAGAATGACTTCAACGAAGAAGTGGGAGCTGAATCAGACAGGGACACCGCCCTTGGCGTATATGATGTGGATGGATGTTGCTTTAACCTTTGCTTGTAAGAGCACGTAGGCGTCATATAGGATGGAATGTTGCTGGAGTGTTCGGTATCTCTGGAAGTTTTGGGTTCACTGGAACGAGGGGAGACTTTCGACGATGTGCAGCATCGTCGAGGGCTCTTGGACTTTGTGGCTTTTTGATCTTGCAATTGCTGATGGGGTGACCTGGCATCAAGATTCTCTCTGTTTTCGCCAAAAGTGTGCCGTTCACGAGGTGATTCGGTTGTGGGGTCCTGGCTGGTAAGCAGGAATTCTTTTCGAGCTGCCCTGCTAGACGGCGATATCTGTCGAACAGTTCCACCCACGAGGACGTAGCTGGTTGTCCGGTTCTCTGCGACTTGAGCCTGAGCTTGAGCATGACGCCTTATTTTATCCAGAGCTGCTCTTTTTCGAAAGTTACTGCTCGAAGTTGACCCCAGAAAGCCTTGGTGTTTGGACTCTTTTTTGGCTGGTGGCGACCGGCCTGGCACTGAGGAACACTTTGAGCGCGCATTATTTATTACACCACCACCACAATCCCTGCCGTCTCGCTTTGTTTCTTTCACCCCATCCATTATTTCTTTGGTATTCTCATGAATGGCAGTTGCTCCCCCGTTGCGCTGCTTGATCTGGTTAACTTGTCGTCATGTAGGAAAGTGTGACTTCTACTTCACATTAATTTTTGTCCAAATCCAATAATTTCTTTTGTGAAAATTGACGTTCGGAGTGAGCAAATGAGCGTTTTCCTCAAACGTTGAAAGGGTACGAGAATAATACTCAGTACATTAATACAGTAGTAGTCTACTAGCCTAGACTAACTAATCAGGAGTGGTGTGCATGTTCCAAAATCTTTGGACAAAAAAGTCATTGTTACTCGAGCAGAGTAAACGTAAAAAGCTAGTGTGGAGACTACATGAATATTAGAGTAAATATTGAATATTATGGCAAATAGGAGTAAACTAGGCTAGTGCTAAGTGTGGATAGGAAGCAGGCATAGGCACACGACCTAA
>Ga0100402_1007472_pt1 | contig 10562 bp, 15 predicted proteins | sample CryGeyme20150102_FD_80419 | JGI IMG/M metagenome (GOLD analysis project Ga0100402, IMG submission 80419) | Groundwater microbial communities from Crystal Geyser aquifers in Utah, USA - Crystal Geyser metaG 2015-0102 | ecosystem: Environmental > Aquatic > Deep subsurface > Groundwater | place...
ATTTAATTATTTCCCGTAAAAATTCATCATCCATCTTAAATGATTATTTATATTTAATACTTATTGAATTCTAATTTTTATCCCGCTTTTTAAATTATTACATTTAAATAATTATAAATTAAAATTGGAATAACTTAATAAATTCAAATTAATTATCAATTGAAACATTAAATAATTAATTTTATATAAATTATTTATAACTTAATACTATTTCATAATTTTATTTAATTAATAATAATAATAATCAAAATGTTATTTCAACCAACAGAACTAAGTTACCTATCAGAAGTTACAGGTACTAACAGCTTAAAATCTAGCTACTCAATTTTTTCTAATAATTCTCATTTATCTTCGTCTACCAAAATTGATGATGACTTTTATAATAAAAAGATTAAGGGAAATATGCATAATAACATTTTTAAAGAAATAGACAGCCTAAAGAAAAAAGACAAAGAAGAGAAAATAAACTATATAAACTTATTAGAAATATCAGAGCAAGATTATCATCAAGCAGAAATGGAAGTAAATAATCTCATTGATAGTTTAAACGAAGATCATCTAATTGAAATACAAAGTATTAAAAAACCAACAAATATTGAAAAAAGAGTCTTCGAATTTTTTAGTTATTTACTAGGAGAACCATATTTCGAATTTAAGAATTTTAAAGAAAAACTAAATTTGTATGAGTTAAAATATAAGTTGGTTAATATGGAATATGAAAAAATTGATTCAAAGAAAGTAAATTATATTTTGAATCTTATTGCGAATAACAATAAAATGACTTTAGAGAACTTAGTAAATGAGATTTCTGTATTAGAAGTGTTATTTAGATGGGTCCAAAATATCCTTAAGATATATTTATATAAAGTACAGAATAAATTGCTGAAGAGTAGTAATCAGACTAGTAAAACTCAAAAAAACGCTCACTCTCACAATCGTAATAGAAGTATGGCAAATCTAAAGAATTCAAACAGTATAAATTCAAACAACATGAATATTAATACTGGAAATTCAAAAAACAAAATTGGAATAGGCGAAGATTATAACATAAAAAGTACAAAAGATATTAAAGAATTAAAAGATATTAAAGATGTTTCAAAACCTAATAAACTAGAACCTATTCAAATAAATCAACCAATAAGTATTAGAACAAAAAATCTCGGTTCTAACACCGAGCTCGAAAATATCAAAGAGCTAAATACTAACTCTATGAATCAAACCAAAACAAAATTAACATCGGTGTATAATGAAAATAAAAATTCTAATGTTTATCTAACAGATTTAAAACCTTCACAAAAAAACTTACAACATATAAATGGGCATAGACCATCAAAATCAATATCAAATACTCAAACTCAATACCTCAAAAAAACTAATACAAATCAAGTAACTTCGCCTCCTGTTAAAGCTGCTTCTAATTACAATATTGAATTAGAAGGCTATGATATTGCTATTGATCAAAGAAAATCATTAATAAAAACTCTTGAAAGTGTAACATTTATTAAGCATAAAACTTTTCATCAATTAAGAAAGCACTTCGGTATGGAGATCCAATCTAATCAAAAGATAAGCGGACAGCACGTAGATGATATATGGGGAAGCTCGTTGCAAAATCCTAAAAATATTCCGAAGATACTAGCCAGATTTTCAAACGGACAAATAAAAGGATTAGATTATGCAACTTTAGGCAAATTTAGTCAAAATTTACATAACGAAGAATACTTTAATGGACCAAATTGGTATAAGAAATAATAATATAAAATAACATAAATAACTTTACATTACATAATAATCTATATATAATATATAAGAAAAGTTAGATATTTAAATATAGATGATATTAATTATAACTAATTATTTGCGTATTACTTATATTACTAAACTAAATAATATTAACTATTCAAAGATTCTAAGATTATTATTCTGTATCAAGCTCTATATTATTATCTGATACTTTAATCATATTTTCATTTATTTCATCTTTAAAATCTTCTTTTTCATTTTTACTTAAAAATCTTCCACCTTTTCCTCTATCTCTCTTTACTGCATGCTTATGTCTAGATTCATGTACATACTTTGGCTATATTAATAATCATATAAAAACAATATATATAATAATTATATATACTCTTCTGTCTTTGTTACTATTTCCATGAAATTTTGATATTATACTTGCCTTATTTCTTTGCTCACGTCTTTTGATAATCCTGTCATATTGCTTAAAATTTATCAGAAGAGGTTCATCTATACTAGGCATGCTCATCAAGATTTTGCCAATATTACTTGGATTCTTTTATAATTATAATAACTTACATTATTTCTTCCATTCATTATATTGTAATATTTCAAGTGATTCAGATTTATTTGAGGTTGACTTATATTATTGAAGTAGTTTATTAAATGGTGATTCATTATAGGAGTGTTTACATAAGGTATGGCATTATACCTATATAATTCTTCAACTTTATTATCATGATTAGGGTCAGAATTCATATAAGAATTATTTGATTTATAAGTCTATAATTAATGTTAATATTACTTGAACATTTTGTGGAAAACTTTTATCTTCATTATTACTGAAATATAGCATTTTTTGAAAATGGCTATTCATTGGCGGTATATATTGAGCTTCTTTTTTAAAGGAGTCTAAATGGCTTTTCATGATTTGATTATAATTATATTTTATAAATAATAAAAAACAATTTTTAATAATTAACCTGAAGAATTTGATTTATGTAAACATGAAAATATTAATAAACAATATTAATATTTATAATATTTGTAATATTAGTAATATTTGTATTATTATCAATATTAACTAATTGGCAATTTATTAGTATTATTTTAGCGATTTATTAGTATTTATTCTTTCAAAATCATAATTTCAAACTTATACATTTATTCTCTTTCAATAACAGCAATTTATTATATTCAATTATTATCTATTCTCTTTCTAATAAGTGTTTAATCATTAAATTTAGTCTTATTGATGAATCTTCATTACATTCGTTTATATCAATCTTTTCAACCATATTCCAAAAGTTATTATCACCTTTCTTTTCAGTTGTTACTTCTTCTCCATCATTTGTTTTCTTTTCAATATTTATATAATGTCTACAAATAGGACAATTATTATTTTTTTTGAATAGCCATGTTTCAATACACCCTTCACAAAAAGCATGCTTTAAGATTTACAACACTATAAAAATAAATATTACCAGACATTCTAACATAGTATCAGCTTTTTTATCTTCACATATACAACAAATTCCATCATCGTAATCATTTCCTTCTGTTGTTTTGCCGTCTGTTATATTGTTATTTGGTTCACTATTATAATCTTTTAGCTTTTCTTCTGTATTTAAAATCACATTCATGGTATTCGAATTTTTGATATCTTTATCTTTTCCTTGATCTAAAGACTTCCGTTTACTTTTTGCATGAGATAGGAATAACGGCATACAATCTAATATAATATGATAGAATTCATAAAACTTATTGAAATCTAATGTTTTTGAATTGACAGATAACAATACTATAATTATAATTGTATAATTGTATAATTATATGATTAAGATTATATTGTTTAGTAATATATTATACTATTATATTATTTATTTACCTTCTTGTGCTTCTTTATCAACATTAAACTTTTTCTTAAGTTCTTCGTTTTTTAAATTTGATTGTATTTTATACTAAGTTAACAAATATAAATTACTATAGTCGCTTTAATATATTCAGTTGTTAATAAAACTTTGAATACGTTAACATCTCTATCAATTCTAAATTTAACAGTATATCCTGTTTGTTTTAAAAACAGATAACTTCCAGTTATTTTGTTTATTCTTTTTAAATCACTTAATAAGTCTTCTCTGGATTTTCCATCATTTTTATTTCCCATACAATTAGTATTTATTATTAATTCTATAATAATTATATATATATATGTATTAATTAGTATTAATCAAAAAAATTATAAATATGGCAGATATGGAAAGTAATACAGAACCAACGGGTATTACTTTAAAAGATGTTACTTTTTATGTAACTTCTTTTTTAATGATATTTGCACCTATTATTGGCTATGTTGATCAAGTTATAAAATTTAGAATGTTAAAATCAAGTGAAGGATACGCTAATAAAATTTCGTTAATTTTACTTGTTTCTAACACATTTCGTATTTTCTTTTGGTTTGGAAAGCACTTTAGTTTAGTCTTAGTATATCAATCTATTGTTATGATGGTAATGCAGATTATATTATTAATTTCTAGTTTGAAGTATAAAAATAAACATCCTAAAAGTGATAAGTTTACTTGGAAAAATATTTGGGAATGGCCTTATATAAGTGATTATTTTCAATTCTATACAACTTTTGTTATTTTCTTAGGAATATTAACTCCGTTAGTCGGATACGAAAATATTTTATATTTTGAAATATTAGGAATACTTTCTGCAGCAACTGAGGCATCATTGCAATTACCTCAAATATATAAGAATTTTATATTAAAATCTGGTAGTTCATTATCATATGTGTTAGTAGCTACTTGGCTATTTGGGGATGTATTTAAAACAGGATATTTAATTAAACTTGACTCACCAATGCAAATGGTTGTATGTGGAGTAGTACAAGTCTTTTTTGATATTATAATCATTCTACAAGTTTTTTGTTATAATAAAGAAAGAGAAGATAATATAGTTACAGAATTGCATAATAGTTCAAGGACAATAAATACTATTCCGATTTAACTTACAATTTAAGTTTATTAGATAATATCTGTTATTGAATCTACTAAATTAGTTTGTATAATTTTACATGTATTTATAAATTATATTAAATTTCATATGAATTTATATAAATTTAGATAAAGTAACTTGATTTTACGTAATTTACTTACATTTTAAATTTCAATTTAACTAAACTAATTAACTACTATAATAATTAAATAATTTATTAATTTATTTTATTTAGTTATTAATTCAGTTATAAATTTAAATTAATCAAATAATATGGATATTCGTTTTTTATTTATTGGTGAGAAACATGTGGGTAAAAAGAGCATTATCGCTAGATTTAAAATTCTAAACTGCTCAAAAACTACCACATTAAGTATTAATTCATTAACTAAAATCTTATAGACAAAAATGAAAGGTTAGTTAAATATGCTAAGAAAACAGTCAAAAAAAAAGACTGGGAAGAATTTACCAGACAAGATGAAGAACTCAATCAAAGATATCAAAGAGAATTCGATCACATGGAGAAACTATATAACTTCAAAAAGATAATCAAAGTTCCATCATTCATTACACTAGATAATAAATTTTATAATATTGAACCAGCTTATCCAATTCTTTTTGATGATTTTAACAAATCAGAACTTGAAGAGGTAGAAAGAATTCATAAATTAAAATTTGATGCTTGTAAGGCTGATATTAATAATCTATTAAATGAACCTACTAAAACTAATCCTACTTTCATATTTGCTTTTGTATTTGATTTGTCAAACTTTAAATCATTTGAAATGGTTCAAATTTACCATAATGAGCTTGATAGAATTTATAATATTAATAGTAAATATAAACAGATCTTAGTTGGAAATAAGCTTGATTTATCGTTTAACTTTTCTGATGAGCAAAAAGAGAAAATAAAAGCTTTTATAAGTAACAATAATCTTACCTATTATGAAATATCTACGAAGATGGTTTTTAATTTCGAAATATTCTATGGTAGTCTATTCTATACCTTATTTAAGAATGAAAATCAAATGTTCTTTGATAAATTTTTCATGGAAAGTTTTAATTATGTTTTGAACTCGAAAGAAACGTTTGGTAAGTCAACAAGGCAATCTCTAAGGACTAATAATTTCCCTGGACCTGAGAAGTATGATAGTAATCCTTATGATATATCAACAAAAGGAAGTAAGAATATATTTTTCTAACTTATTATCATAGATTTAAAGCACATATTTGATAATAAGCATAAATACAAAACAGGAATATTCTTAAATAAAGTCGGTCCAAGCTTTGGTAATAAACTTGATATTAATAAAATAAAACAAAAAAATGCAAACTCAAGAAGCTTAGAAAATAAACGAAATCAAGCGTCTTCAAATAAAAATACAGTACCGCTTCCACCTGAATATTATACAAAACTTTATAATATCAATTATGGATATACTTTTTCTACTAAGGATAACCATCTCGGTTTTTTAAACAAGAGAAGATCATTATCGAATAGAATGAATAAATCATTTGATGATGCTTTTGATAGTTTAGATAATATCAATAGTAAGAAAAGAAATGAAAAGGAAAAGATATCATCAAACTTAGAAGACTTAAAACGAGAAGCTCAAGAAGTAAGAGATAGAAAAAAGGAAAAGAAGCAACAATTTGAAAAGAAAAGACTTGGAAAAAGAATAGAATATTATGACAAATTTAAAGAGCATAAGTAATCTATATATAACTAAAATATATTTATATAATTATAACTTTTATAGACAAGAAAATTTTGTTAAGCAAATAGAAATGGAAGAAACAATTTTGAATAAATCTAGTCTAATGCAAGAGAAGTATTCAAATAATAGTGAAGCTTACTCAAAAGCTGAAGAACAAGAGTTATTAGCAAAAAAGAGAGCAGAAGAGGAACATTTAGAAGAGATTAGAAGAAGGAAAAAACCTGCAGTTAAATTCCCTGGACCTGGTATATTTATTTATAACATAATATATTAATATATATAAATAGGCCAATACAACATTGCAGGAAACTTAGACATGAATAAAGGAAAAACCTTTGGTGCAAGACTTCCAGACTTAAATGAAAAGTTTTTAAAGAACTCACCTAAGTATAGATATCTTCCATCAGATATTGATATCCTTACTAGTATGGATAATCCACAGAGAAGGTATAAAATACTTATGATTAACTAATAATTTAATAAAATTAGTTTTTCAAAAGACGAACGATTTAAATCGAAGAAAAGTAACTATATAAGAATAGAGCCAAAAAAGAAAACTAAGAAGATATATCAACAATCAGAAATTATGAAAGATATAATACAACAAAAAGAAGAAATTGTAGAAAAGAGACAAGAAAGATTACAAAAATTAGAAGAAAATATTATATACAAAGAAGTCTTTGTCACACCTGGTCCTGGGTCATATGATCTGTTCCAAAGATTTGACTACGAATCTGTAAATATAACTAACATTACTATTATAACTATAATTATAATACACATTATATTATTATATATAACTAATTATTATTTTTAATCTTAGGCTGAAGATTTGAAAGAAAGAGAAGAATTAATGCGCAAAAAAGGTTCAGCATATGACTTAAAAGACGTATTTCCTAAAGGACCTGCTGTAATATAACAATATATAATAATATTTACATTGATTTAGTTTACTATGGGAGGAAGATATGACAAAGGTTCAATGGGCGCTAAGCAAAACTACGACGAACAACCTGGAAAGTTTTATGGATTAGAACAAAGTTTATCTTTCCTTTCTAAAAATGTCGCTAGAAGCCTAAATAAGCTTCCAAATTTTAATGTTATAAAACAACAAGACCCTTTATATTCTTTCCCACAGTCAGAAAGATTTAAATCAGAAAAACCAGATGACCCAGAAACACAAAGACTTAAAGATTTATATTATCAACATCAAATTATTATGAAAAATAACGAAAGTGAAATAAATAATGATCCAACTAAAGTCTTATAGTAATTAATTAATAACATTATTAACATTTAATAAATAATTAGTATGGGAAAAGCCGATAGATTCAAAGATTTTAATCAATCACCTCAGCCTGGTCCAGGAAAATATCTCCTTGAAGGCTTTACTGATAAATTAATAAGAGAGAACAAAAAGAAAAATTTAGCAAAACAAAAAAACAGAAATAAAGCAGTTCACTCAGAAGTCAGTGAAATTAAAGAGCTTAAACAGGAAGGTGATAATAATGAAGATGATGATAACTTACAGGAAGATGTCGATAATAATTAAATAATGACAATACAATAAATATTAAATATTTAAATATGACTATATATGATTATATAAGATTATTTTAAAGTTTTATATACAAAAATTAATTTCAATTAAATTTATATATTATATAATAGCTAATAAATATTTAATTTTAGTATATAAAATGTAACTTTACAAATATTTTTTATAAATATTATAACTATTATAACACTTTTCTCTACCTAATTACTTTTCATACGAAATAGCAATCAATTCTTAATAAAACTAGTTTCTTTTTCTATATTACATGTAATAATCTTAGCAATATTTATTACTTGCTAATTTTATTTGATAAAAAATCACAGAATGTTTTGAAATCAACATCATTATTGGATTTTTCTAGATCTTCTGTTAAAGTTATATCTTCTGTCAACGAATTAATTAAATTTTTGTTGTTCTTATTATGATTATCTAAGCAATTAATAAAATATTATACTATAATTATTCTGATTAACATTCTGTTTAGTTTTTTCACTAAAAGAGTAACTTAAATTACTTCCATCTTTTTCTTTTGGTGTATCATCTCTTACTTTAAAAAATGAACTTTCTATAAAATTATATTAAAATTATTAACTTACTGTTATTTGTATTTGATATATCGATACTTTTCATATTCCTTCTATTATTAGAATTAATCGTATCACTAATATTTTTACTCTTACTTTTGTTATTACTATCATGAAGTTTCGTATTAATCAACGAGTCATCAAGAGACAATATGGACGAAAGCTCTTTCTTTGTTGATACCTTTTTATATAAACTTCTTTTTAAATCCATATGTTCAGTATTATTAACTCTGTTGTTAATGTCTTTTGTTTCAATCTTTTTAATTCTTTTTACAATAAAGTTGCTTGGAGAAAAATCAGCTTTGGTATTGATTTTATTGCCGCATTTTTTGTTTTTATTCTCATTTGTTTTCATTTCAATTTTATTATAATTCCTTGAATTTTTTTCATTATCTAATAATAACATCTCCATAATCTTATCAGATGATTTATCAAGCTTCTTTGATATAGTTTTAATTTCTATATTCTTCATTTTTTCTTTGTTACGAACTTCATCTGTATTAGAATTAGAAACGTTTGATATAGTATTATATAAAAAGTTATTTGTATTTTCTTGCATATTACTAGATTTCGTACGAACCGATGCTGAATTACTCGCAATATTAAAATTCTCTTTACTATTATAACTATTGTCAATTTTGTCTTTGTCTTTTGTAATTAATTTATTTAAATTAAGTTTTATTTTTGCAAAATTTTTCTTCATTCGATTAGACTCTTCAGTAAGTTTAGATGAATCTTCAGAAGAAGTAGTATGGTTGTCTTTCTTAATTTTTTTATCATTTATTATTTTTGTTTTTGAAAAGGTGCTTTTTGTTGCAGAACTTGTACTTTTAAGGTCACTAAATATATTTGACTCATTTTTAATAGCATGTTTTGATGTTTGGCATATAGTACCAAAGGAATCTTTTGATTCTTTAGTGTTTTCTTTGGTAATTTCTTTAGTATTTTCTTTAGTAATTGCTATTTCTTTAGTAATTGCTATTTCTTTTTCTTTTTCTATTTCTTTTTGGCTTTTCTTTTTAGCTTTTTCATCTATTAGATCTTGCTCGGAAAAATTAATATTTATACTTGTATTAATATTAATTATTGTTTTTCCTTTGTTGTCTTTATTATCTTTGTTTCGGATTTTATCGTTGGAAATTGTATTAAATAATGGTTTAGATGGGTTTAAATGTAATATTTTAGACAAAGATGGTTTTTTTGTTATATGTCTCTTGATGTCTATAATATCTTTATTATCCTTATTGTTGTCTTTAACTTCATTATTTGCTTTAATGTTTACTTTATTATCTTTGTCTTTATTATCTTTGCTTTCCCTTGTTATTTTATCTTTGCTAATATTTCTATCTAATATTATTTCTTTTTCATCACGATCGTGATTTAATGTTAAGAATTCAAAGTTATTATTAGTTAGTGAATTAAATATTTTCTTTTCGAGTCTTGAGAAAGGCCGATCATTTAACTCTTTATGTATTGGTTTTTTTACTAAGGTTTTAATTGGAGTTGCTGTTGATGTCGTTGATAATTTAACGCTTTTTAGCAATTTACTTGTTGAATCTTTTATATCTTTCATATCCCTTAAAGTTGTTAAGCAACTAATGTTCTTACTACTACTCATATTACTTTCAGTATTTACTCTATTATTATCTTCGTTATTAAACTAAATTATAATTTAAATAATTATTATTACATTAAGCGATGGCATATTATTATGTTGATGTTTTATATTAATTTTATTAAATACATCCTTTTCTATTATCTTTTTTTTTGAGAAAGATATATTTATACTTGTTTTATCGATTTGTATTTTTTTTGCAGCAAGCGGTGCTTTTTTTACTAAGCTACTACTATTACTATTAGAATGATTTTTAACTGAGCTGTTTTTTATTGATGTATTTAAATTTACAAATTTTAATGAGTTAGTACTACACGGCTTATATTCATTATAGACTTCTTTTGATTCTTTGA
>Ga0100402_1007474_pt1 | contig 10562 bp, 7 predicted proteins | sample CryGeyme20150102_FD_80419 | JGI IMG/M metagenome (GOLD analysis project Ga0100402, IMG submission 80419) | Groundwater microbial communities from Crystal Geyser aquifers in Utah, USA - Crystal Geyser metaG 2015-0102 | ecosystem: Environmental > Aquatic > Deep subsurface > Groundwater | place...
AGATCGTTTGAATAAATTTCCGAATTCCTAAACCAGCATGGCGTGGCTGCCTTGCTCTGCCAAACCATTGACATGAACCCCATCCGAACCCTCATCGCCGCCTGCATCCTCCTCGGTGTGGCTCCCGTCGCATCGGCGGAAAAGCCCAACGTCCTCTTCATCGCGATGGACGACCTCAACGATTGGATCGGTTGCCTGGGCGGACATCCCCAGACGATCACGCCCAACCTCGACCGCCTCGCCGCCAGTGGCATGCTATTCCGCAACGCCTACTGCCCCGCCCCATCCTGCAACCCCTCTCGCAGCGCCGTATTCTCCGGTCGGCCACCCCACCGCACCGGACTCTATCAGAACACGCAGAAGCTGCGCGATGTCATGCCCGACGAGGTGCTGCTGCCTCGCCACTTTTCCAACCACGGCTACTGGTCTGCCGGCTCCGGGAAAATGCTCCACTACATGATCGATCCCCAAAGCTGGGATGATTACTTCCCCGAAAAATCCAAAGACAATCCGTTCCCCCGCAGCTACGACCCGCCCAACCGCCCCGTCAGCCTGCCTGTCGCCGGGCCGTGGCAATACCGCGAAACCGACTGGGCCGCCCTTAACGTCACCAACGAACAATTCGGCGGTGACTGGCTGGTCACAAAATGGATAGGCGAACAACTACAACAACCCCGCGAAAAACCCTTCTTCCTCGCTTGCGGCATCTACCGCCCGCACGAACCTTGGTTCGTTCCCAAGCAATACTTCGAGCCATTCCCTCTCGAATCCATCCAACTTCCGCCCGGCTACAAGGAAAACGACCTGGAAGATGTGCCCGCCGAAGGCCAACGCATCGCCCGCAACCGCTACTTCCCGCACATCCTCAAACACAAGCAATGGAAACAAGGCATCCAGGCCTACCTCGCCTCCATCCACTTCGCCGATGCCATGCTTGGCCGCGTGCTCGACGCGCTCGAATCCAGCCCGCACCGCGACAATACCATCGTCGTTCTCTGGAGCGACCACGGCTGGCACCTCGGCGAGAAAGAACACTGGCAGAAATTCACCCCCTGGCGCGCTGCCGCCCGAGTCCCACTAATGATCCGTGTGCCACAAGGCACACCAGGCCTGCCCGAGGGCACCAAGCCCGGCGGATTATGCGATCGCCCCGTCAACCTCGTCGATCTCTTCGACACACTCACCGCGCTGTGCGGTCTGCCGTCGAAACCGGGCACCGAAAACCACAGCCTCATCCCACTGCTGCGTGATCCCGGCGCGCTCTGGCCGCATGCCGCCATCACCCATCTCGACCACCCAGAGAACATTGCCATCAGCACCGAACGCTGGCGATACATCCGCTACCGCGACGGCGGCGAGGAACTCTACGACATCCAAACCGACCCCCACGAGTGGACGAACCTCGCGTCGAATCCCGAACATGCCGCAACCCTCGCCGAAATGCGCACGCATGTTCCTGAGCAAATCGCCCCGATCCACGAAAACCAACCCGGAATCAAATCCCTCAGATCGAAACCGGATCTCACCCCTGCCAAAGGTACTGAAGCACCGCCATCCAACGCTTCCAAAACCGCGGTCACCTACGCCGCCCAGCCACCCAACATCGTGATCATCTTCACAGACGACCAAGGTTACGCCGATGTCGGCGGCTTCGGGGCGGAAGGATTTGAAACCCCGCACCTCGACCGCATGGCCGCCGAAGGCCGCAAGTTCACCAACTTCCACGTCGCCCAGCCCGTCTGTTCGGCCTCGCGCGCCGCCCTTCTCACAGGCTGTTATCCCAACCGTATCGGCATCCACGGCGCCCTCGGGCCGGGATCGCGCATCGGCCTGTCCTCCGACGAAACCACCCTCGCCGATCTCCTCAAAGCCAAAGGTTACGCCACCACCGCGATCGGCAAATGGCACCTTGGCGACCATCCCGATTTCCTGCCCCTCCGCCACGGCTTCGACAGCTACCTCGGCATTCCTTACTCGAATGACATGTGGCCGCTCCACCCGGACATGCAAAAACTTCCCGCCAATGTCGCGAAACGCAGAAGCAGATTTCCCCAGCTCCCGCTCATCGAGAACGACCGCATCATCAACCCGGAAATCACCGCCAGCGACCAAGCGCAATTCACCACCCTCTTCACCGAACGTGCCGTCTCGTTCATCAAAGACCACAAGGAACAACCGTTCTTCCTCTACCTCGCCCACCCGATGCCCCACGTGCCGCTCTACGTGAGCGACAAATTCGCCGGCAAATCCCAACAAGGTCTCTACGGTGATGTCATCATGGAAATCGATTGGTCGGTTGGCCAAATCCTCGAAGCCCTCGAAAAATACGAACTCAGCGAAAACACCTGGGTCATCTTCGCCTCGGACAACGGCCCGTGGCTCAGCTACGGCCACCATGCCGGTTCCGCAACGCCGCTCAGAGAAGGCAAAGTCACCGCATGGGAAGGCGGAACCCGCGTGCCCTGCATCATGCGCTGGCCCGGGAAAATCCCGTCCGGCACCACCAGCGACGACATGCTGATGACGATCGACCTGCTCCCCACCATCGCCAAAACCACAGGCGCGGAACTCCCCGCCCTGCCCATCGACGGCCGCGACGTCAGCCCGCTCGTCTTCGGCGACTCCGGCGCGCGCAATCCCCACGACTTCTACGCGTTTTACTACCACAAAAACGAACTCCACGCCGTCGCCACCAGCGATGGCAAGTGGAAGCTCTACCTGCCCCATTCCTACCGCACCATGGCAGGCCGCCCCGGCGGCAAGGACGGCATGCCCGCCAACTATCAGATGCGCAGTATCACCAAACCGGAACTCTACCACCTCAAAACCGACATCTCCGAGAGCACCAACGTCGCCGACATAAACCCGGAGGTGGTCGCGAAATTGTTGGAATACGCCGCCCGCATCCGATCCAACCTCGGCGACGCACTCACCAAAACCCCGCCCACCCAGTCCCGCGAACCAGGACGACTGAATGAATGAACCGCCCACTATTCATAACCATGTTTCATCCAGACTCAGCCAACCAGTCATCCATTTCTCCATGACCAATTCCATTGCTTCTCGATCGATGTCACTCAAGCGCGTCAGTCAAACACTCTTCGCAGCAACTTGCCTCGGCTTGCTGGCGTCGCCACTGCCTGCCGAACCACTTCAGCTCTCCGGCATCCACCCGCACCTCACCATGTTCAACGACGAAGGGGAATGCGGCACCGGTGCCGTCGTCCCCTGGGCCGACCGCCTGTGGATCGTCACCTACGCCCCCCACCAACCCAAAGGCTCGTCCGACAAACTCTACGAAATCACCCCCAACCTCCGCCAAATCATCCGCCCCGAATCGATCGGCGGCACCCCCGCCAACCGCCTCATCCACACCGAATCCGGCCAGCTCTTTATCGGCCCCCACGCCATCGACTCCGCAGGCATCGTCCGCACCATCCCCTACACCGAAATGTACGGTCGCCCCACCGGCACCGCTCATCATGTCCACGACCCCGCAGGCAAGGTGATGTTTGCGACCATGGAAGAGGGCATCTACGAAGTGGACGTCAAATCCCTCGCCGTCACCGAGCTCTGGGCCGACGAACAAATCAAGACCGACCGCCGCAAAGCCGACCTCCCCGGCTACCACGGCAAAGGGTTCTACTCCGGCCAGGGCGTCTACGTTTACTCGAATAATGGTGAACACGGGAAAAAGGCCAGAATCCACCCCGACATCCCCTCCGGCGTGCTCGCCGAATGGGACGGCAAGGCCGACGCTTGGACCATCGTCCGCCGCAATCAGTTCACCGAAGTCACCGGCCCCGGCGGCATCCATGGCAACCCAAACCACGAAACCGATCCCATCTGGACCATCGGTTGGGATGCCAAGTCGCTTCTGTTAGGCATCCGCGATGCCGCGAAAGGCTGGAATTTCTTCCGCCTCCCAAAAGGCTCCCACTCCTATGACGGTGCCCACGGTTGGAACTCCGAATGGCCACGCATCCGCGAAATCGGCGAGAAGGATTTCCTCATGACCATGCACGGCACGTTCTGGAAATTCCCTGCAACCTTCGGCGTCGGAAACTTCACCGGCATCCGCCCGCGCTCGAACTATCTCAAGGTCATCGGCGACTTCGCCCGCTGGAACGACCATGTCGTCTTTGGTTGCGACGACACCGCCCGCAACGAATTCCTCAACAAACGCAAAGCCAAAGGCGAACTCCCCGCCCCTCAATCCCAATCCAACCTCTGGTTCGTCAAACCCGACGCCATCGACCACTTCGGCCCCGTCATCGGTCGCGGCGCCGTCTGGATGAATCAGGATCTAACAGCCAATGAGGCCTCCGATCCCTATCTCTTCGCCGGTTACGCCAAACGCGGGCTCCACCTCGCCCACCAGTCTGAAGCCGCCGCCACCATCGTCCTCGAAACCGGCGACGGCTCCGGCTCATGGACCACCCTCCAATCCATCGATCTCGCCCCGAACGGCTACCAATTCATCGACTTCCCCGCCACCGCTCCCGGCGAATGGATCCGCCTCCGTGCCACCGGCCCCGTCACCCAAGCCGCCGCCGTCTTCACCTACCGCGCCGAAGACCCCCGCGCCGAATCCGCCGACCCCATCTTCGACGGCCTCGCCAAACCCGGTCAAGCCCGCACCGGCGGCATCGTCCTCGCCCGCGGCGATGGCAGCAAGGTGCTCTCCTTCGCCGCCATCGACGCCGAAGGAAAACCCGCTGGCTACTATCAACTCGACGCCGACCTGAAACTCCGCCGCGTCGAAAACCCCGAAAACGACACCCAACTCCGCACCCACGCCGCCATCCCCGCCGACGTCCTCACCCACGACTCCGCCTCCGTCATCTACACCGACGACGACGGCAAACGCTGGCGCCTCCCCAAAGGCGACACGCCCGGAATTGAGTCCTTCGGCGGCTACCGCGTCGCCCGCGAAGTCGCCACCGAGCGCGACCTGCTCCACGTCGAAGGCAGCTTTTACGAACTTCCCGCCAACAACGCGGGCGGCATCGCCAAGGTCCGCCCCGTCGCCACCCATAACCGCCTCGTCCACGATTTTTGCTCCTATCGCGGCCTGTTCATCATGAGCGGCGTCGCCACTGACGCGCCGTCTAACAACCCGCACATCCTCCGCTCCGACGACGGCAAAACCGCCCTCTGGGCCGGTGCCATCGACGACGTATGGAAACTCGGCAAACCACGCGGCAACGGCGGCCCATGGCTCGAAACCGAAGTCAAGGCCGCCCAACCTTCCGATCCCTATCTCATCACCGCCTACGACCAGAAATCCCTCACACTCTCATCCACCAATCCCGCCCTGATCATCGCCCAAATCGACATCCACGGCGACGGGACCTGGGTAGATTACCACAAATTCACCCTCCAAGCCGGCCAATCCCTCACCCACCAATTCCCCGATGGCTTCTCGGCCTACTGGATTCGCTTCGTCAGCGACGAAAACACCACCGCCACCGCGCAACTGAGTTATCGCTAAATCTAAACGCAATGATGACTCCGAAACAATTGATGGCTGCTTTAAGAGCGCTGTCGGCGCGCTCAATTCAAGGAATCCCGCGCCTGCGGGATCTCGCCCGTTAGGATGGTGTTCGCGGTTCTCACTATCTCTCGCGCAACCTTTTCACTCTGTCCTATTCAGTCGCACCACTCAATTTCCGGCACAGCCACCGCTTATTGATTGAACGATTGATTCAAATATCTCAGACTCAACACATGAGTCAAAACATGTCCCCCACAGATCCCGAGCGCATCATCGAATTCGAATTCCTCCGCGCCACCGAAGCCGCTGCGCTCAACTCAATGCGCTGGCTCGGAAAGGGCGCTAAAGAATCCGCCGACGAGTCCGCCTGCGACGCCATTCGCGGAAGCTTCGACCTGATGGACATGCGGGGCGAAGTGGTCATCGGCGAGGGCATCAAAGACGAAGCTCCCGGACTCTTCAAAGGTGAAAAAGTCGGCAACTGGCGCGAGGGGTCACCCATTTTTGACATCGCGCTCGACCCCGTGGACGGCACCACAAATGTGTCCAAGGGAATGCCCAACTCCATCGCCTGCATCGCCGCCGCCATTCCCGAAGAAGGCAGCGCCTCGGCTCTGCAAGACATCCCCGCATTCTACATGACCAAGCTCGCCTACCCGCAAAAAGTGCGGCTCGCATGGATGAACGACCCGTCACTCCCCCTTAGTCTCGATGCCCCTTTCGAAGACGTCATCAAGCTCACCGCTAAAGTGCTGCAAAAAGACGTCCGCGACGTCGTCGTCATGGTTCTCGACCGCCCGCGCAACCAGCCGTGGGTCGAGATCACCCGACGCGTCGGTGCGCAACTCCGCATGATCGCCGATGGCGACATCGCCGCCGCGCTCGCCCCCGCATTTCCAGACAGCGGAATCGACCTTTACGTCGGCATCGGCGGGTCGCCGGAAGGCGTCCTCAGCGCCGCCGCTCTGCGCTGTCTCGGTGGTGGACAACAAGCCAAAATCTGGGTGCGCGACGAAGCGGAGCGCCAGGAACTCATCGCCGCAGGCTGGGGTGACCGTCTCGACGAAACTTTCCGATCCAAAGATCTCGCACAGGGGAACAGCATCATCTTCTGCGCCACCGGCATCACCGAAAGCCCGCTGGTCAAAGGCATCAGCGTCCGCGAACACACCGCCAGAACCTATTCCGTCCTGATGCGTGCGCGCAGCAAAACCGTCCGCTACGTCGAAGCCTTGCACAATTTGGAGACCAAAACCATCCGCCTCCGCTCCACCGGAGCCGAAGCCCAGCTCCTCGACCAACTCCGCTGACCCTCCATCCAGAACACACTGCCAACAGATTCACCATTCTGCGTAGCGGAGGTCTCCAGGCCTCCGCAGGGTGATGCCGCACCTCATTCACCTCACGCACCAGAATTAATACCTCATCGCACTCAGGCCAAGTTCACACCATCCGACTTGTGATTCCCCTCCGCCACGCGCCAGATCGCCAGCACCACTAGCCATACAAAGACAAGAAACAATCCGCCAGCTTCGTTGGTTTGCTGCACCATCTGAGTGCCGGATTCATCATAGAGCCACGCCCCCGCGAAGCGCTCGAAATGGAAGTTGCCCAAATCGTCCTGCATGCGGAAAATGAATCCGCCTAACGCGAACCCGGCCATCGCCGTGACCATCCAACGTGGCAGCGGACGCTTGACCGACACCGCGCTGATTACCGCAGTGAGCACGTAAATAACAACCCAGCTCCACCAATCCGCATTGCCGTATTGAGAGAAGTCATTGAATTGGAGGGACGTGATCACCAGGAAGATCACCGTTGCAATAATACATGTGATGCGCATGGATGAATATCGCTACAGACTTTCAGTGCGCAAGCGACATGTGAGTGGAACGCGGAGCTTGGGTTGAGATGCCGCCCGGCACGTTCCGCCTACGTGCGACTCCGGCGCGACAAGCCGGCCTACATGCACGACACGCCCATCTCAACTTTCTGCACACTCGCCGAACCTGCACTTGCTCCCGGGCGGATTCTGCGAAAGGGTGTGCGCCTGTGGCGAAGTCGAAAAAACACACCCAGCATCTGCTGATTTTCCTGACCGTTCTTGTCGATCTTATCGGCTTTGGAATCGTCATCCCTCTGTTGCCGCTTTATGCCAAGGAATTTGATGCCAGTTTATGGCAACTGGGCGTGCTGATGGCTCTCCACAGCTTCATGCAGTTCATCTTCAGTCCGCTGCTCGGAAAAATTTCTGATCGGGTGGGGCGGCGTCCGGTGCTTCTCATCTCCATCGCGGGGAATGTCGTTGCCTACATCGTGCTCGCGTCCGCAGGATCGCTTTGGGTGCTGTTTCTGGCACGATTCCTCAGCGGTGTGTCGTCGGCGAACATTTCCACCGCCCAAGCCTATCTGGCGGATATCACCGCACGTGAGAAACGCGCCGGTGCCATGGGAATGATCGGCGCAGCGTTCGGTCTCGGATTCACTCTTGGTCCGGCACTAGCTGGTGGTGTGCTCGCCATGGTCAACTCGTCATGGGCACCACAATGGCTTGCCGACATGGGAAGTCATGCGCCGTTCTGGGCAGCGGCGTTGCTTTCGGTAGTCAACCTCATCTGGGTCAGTCGTTCGTTGCCGGAGAGCTTGCCTAAGGAGAAACGCCAGACATCCAATGCGCCGATGACTCTTCTCCCGCATCACCGGTTCCGCGAAGTGGCGAACCTCGAAGGGGCGTGGCTGATGCGCCTTCTCGCCGTTTATTTCTTCAACGTCACCGCGTTCTCGATGATGACGATGCTGTTCACTTTGTTCACCAACAGCCGATTTGGATTTGGACAAGAAGAAAACTCCTGGCTGTTTACCTTGGTGGGCGTCGTCGGCGTCGTTATCCAGGGTGGAATGATCCGCCGCATCGAGCCCAAGGTCGGCGCGTTCAAACTCGCCATCACCGGTGCCGTTATCCTGACCATCACGCTTGCGGCGATGCCGTGGACGTCGAACTGGACGCTGCTCATCGCCTTCACCACCCTAGTAGCAATTGGAAACAGCTTGGTTCAGCCATCACTGAACACCATCGCGTCGCGCTTCGCCGACGAGCAGAGCCAGGGCACCGCGCTTGGTCTGATGGCGAGCGCCGGCAGTCTTGGTCGCGTGGTCGGCCCGCTGCTTTCGGGCTTCTTGCTGAGCGTAGATTTCGGCCCCGGCTTCGGGTCGGTCGCTCTGTGGGTGTCAGCGGGAATCGCCGTGATCGCCACCGTGCTTTTGGTCACTCTCGGCGGCGAGCGCCGCTCGCGACATGAATCTGGATTGATTGTAGATTGACGATTGTTGAACTTGGATTTTTGAACTGAGCTTGCGTAGCCGCTACCCTCATTTTCAAGCTCACTTCACAAATCAACAATCAACAATCAACAATCAGAAATCATCAATCATCAATCAGAAATCATCAATCCTCAATCCTCAATCCTCTTCATTTTGCGACTGGTTGGCAAAGACGACCCCACTCTTTTGTATGGTTATCGGCGCGACAGAACCCTAGGAATTCTTACCGAGATACTTCTCACCGCGCATAACTTCCACATCGGAGGAGTAAGTGATGATTGCCCAGTTGGCGAAGTAGTTCTCCGCGATGTCGCTCATGATCGCATCGGCGGCTTCGGGAGACACGATGGTATCGATCTGAGCATTCCGCCCCTCGAAATCCGAGGTGCGGTTTCCACGCGACCCCTCACCTTCCACCAATGCGATCGACCATCCGGTGGCACCGTGTTTGCGGAGCAAATCGAGGATTTGATCGCGGAGCAAGCGCTCGGTGACGATGGTGACTTTTTTGAGCTGCGTCTTCATAGCCATGATTCAAAAAGGTTAGCCGCTTTTTGCAGCAATGGGATGCCAATGGCAAGGTTGAAGGGAAAAGTAATCCCCAAAGCGAGGGTCAAATAATACCCGGGGTTTGCCTGTGGAAGTGCGATACGAACGGCAGCCGGTGCCGCGATGTAGGAAGCACTACCAACCATCGCCCCGAAGATCGAAGCGCCACCCGGCGTCATGCCCACCGCCATCGCCGCCGCCACACCAATCAAGCCGTGGTAGACTGGGAGGAAACAACCGAGCGCGATCAACCGCCACCCCGCCTTGCCAACGTCTGCCAGGCGCTTCCCGGCGATCAACCCAAGCTCCAGCAGAAAGATGCACAACGCGCCCTTGAACGCCGCAACAAAGAAGGGCGAAATATCAGCGAGTTTCTCCGGCCCGCTAACCGCACCGATGACCAACCCACCAACTAACAACATGATGCTTTTTCCAGTAACCACCTCGTGGAGCGCCTTCTTCCATCCACCGCCATTGGCGGAACCGCTGCTTGCAAACAGCAGGGCGACGATGATTCCCGGCACTTCGAGAAGTGCGACGAGAGCGGGCAGGTAACCTTCGTAATCCATACCCGAGCGCTTCACTGCTTCGGTGGCGGCGAGAAAGGTCACCACCGAAACCGATCCGTAGTGGGCGGCAACGGCGGCGGCGTTTTCGGTATTAAAACGACCGAAATGCTTCATCAGATAGAAGCCGGAAATCGCGGTAAAAACACCGAGAAGAAGCGTAACCACAGCGGGCGCGAGCATTTCAGCAAACGGCGTGACCGACAGCGCGGCACCGCCCTTCAACCCAATCGCCAACAGCAGGTAAATCGAGAGGCCCTAATAGATCGGTTCCGGAATCGCCAGGTCGCTTTTGATCCAACGCGCGATGATGCCGAGTGCGAAACAGATTACAACCGGCGATAGAAGGTTTTCGGCCAGAAGATTCATCTGGAGCAGGACTTCACCTAAAACCTCTATTTCCGCAACCGAAATCGAAAGCTTGAATCAGATTTTGTGACGGAATAGTTGGATGAGGGTTTCTGGCAAGCCATTGGGCACTGGGCACTGGGCATTGGGCACTGGGCACTGGGCACTGGGCATTGGGCACCTGTGGCGGGGGCATCTTGCCAGTTGTGTTCTGAGAATCATCTCAATAAGCGAGGCCATTGAGCGAACGAATTTTATCCAAGGGTTAGGTTCGCAGTCAA
>Ga0100402_1007476_pt1 | contig 10560 bp, 9 predicted proteins | sample CryGeyme20150102_FD_80419 | JGI IMG/M metagenome (GOLD analysis project Ga0100402, IMG submission 80419) | Groundwater microbial communities from Crystal Geyser aquifers in Utah, USA - Crystal Geyser metaG 2015-0102 | ecosystem: Environmental > Aquatic > Deep subsurface > Groundwater | place...
AAAAAGATTTCAGCATGTTTCGATCAGTAGTATCCGGGCCCTCTTGGGGTTAAGAATCTTCTTCAAAAACTTCGCCTGAATGAAAATACCATCGTCCACCGATGCGTTTAAATACAGAGTCTTCATGGTGAGTTCTGCTTTCTCCATCAAAATCAAAGCTAGCCTTGAATTCCACTCTTCCGGTGTCAGCCATTTCCTCAGATGCTAAGATTTCTAATCCGGTGAATTCTGCCTTAGAGGCCCAGCTCTTATTGAGTTCTAGATCAAAACTTTCCTGTTTGGCTGGATCCGTTGTTTGCTGGAGGTATTCGATATTTTCCAGGCAGAAAGCAGTGTAGCGAGACCGCATGAGAGCTTCTGGCGACGAAGCCTGAATTCGACCTTCCAAAATAGGTAGGCAACAATCTTCAGCCGCCTTTCCAGATTGGCAATAGCAATCTTTAGGCTTATCCAAAAGATCCCTCGATATAACTTTTTGTGAGCTCATGTTCTGGCGATTCGAAAACTTTTTTGGTTTGATCGCACTCGACGATGTCACCAAGGTATAGGAACGCTGCGTGATCAGAAATCCGCCTAGCTTGTTGCATGCTGTGTGTGACAAGGATGATACTAGTTTCTTTGGAAATTTTTTGGATGAGACCTTCTATGACTTGAGTCGCTATCGGATCCAGGGCCGAGGTTGGCTCGTCCATCAGAAGGATGGAGGGAGCGGGTGCTAGAGCTCGTGCGATGCAAAGACGCTGCTGTTGTCCGCCTGACAAAGATTGAGCTGGAGCATCGAGACGATCGTGAACTTCCTCCCAAAGGCCAGCATCTTTGAGACAGGTTTCCACGCGGGCTTGAATTTCATTTTTGTTCATGTCGGTTTGGACTCGAAGACCGTAGGCGACATTCTCAAAAATACTTTTTGGAAAAGGATTGGGTTTCTGGAAGACCATTCCCACTTTGCTGCGAACCCATTCGACGGGACGGTTGGTGTTTAGGAGATCGGTTGAGCTCTCGTCGTTGAGTAGGATACTGCCCTCAACTCTGGTATTGGGGTAGAGTTCATGAAGTCTGTTGATGGCGCGAAGCAAGGTACTTTTCCCGCAACCAGAAGGTCCCATGAGAGCCGTAACTCCAAATTCCTTGATGTCTAAATTTACAGAATTCAGGACTCGCTTAGTTCCGTAATAGACGCTGAGTCCTTCTATTTTTAAAATTGGGCTATCGTTAGTCATATTTCTTCCTGTTGTGACGTTGCCTCATGAAAATAGCAACGGAGTTGAGTAGCAAGCTAAGGCAAACCAAAATAAAAGAGGCTGCCGCAGCATTTTTGTGAAACTCTGCCTGGGGTCTCGATGTCCAGTTGAATAGCTGAATCGGAAGAACCGTGAAGCTTTCCCAAACCCAATTAAAATTTACGAAGGGAAAGCTTCCCATAACGGGGGGCTCAGGTAAAAAGGCAATGAAGGTTAGGGCTCCTATGGTTATCAGTGGTGCGGTTTCTCCAATGGCTCGAGACAGAGATAAGATCACGCCTGTAAAAATTCCAGATTGGGAGTAAGGAATAAGGTGATGGCGTAAAACTTGAACCTTTGTTGCGCCAAGTCCGTAGGCCGCTTCTTTGATCCCAAGTGGAACAGACCTTAGTGACTCCCGTGTGCTGATAATGATAACAGGCAAAACTAGGAGGGAAAGCGTGAGGCCTGCTGTCATGATGCTTGACCCGAAGCCAAACTGGTAGACGAAGAGACCGAGGGCTAGCAGGCCATACGTAATCGAAGGAACCCCAGCTAAGTTGCCGATGCAAATTTCAATAAACGGACTGTAAAAGCGATTCTTTGCAAATTCTTCGAGGTAGATCGCACAGGCAATGCCGAGAGGAATGGAGCAAATCAAGCAGAGCAATACAACGCAAAAGGAGCCAACCCATGCTGATAGAATTCCAGCTTTTTCAGGAAAGCGACTTGGGAATGAGGTGATAAAATCCCAGTGAAGTCGTTCTGTCCCATCCAAAAACAATCTGACAAGTAGAACAAAAATAACCGTGAGGCTCAGAACAAGTACGCTTGCAGCGAGAGTTACAAAAATTCGGGCCAAGATTTTCTGTTGACGTTGGCTCTTCGAGAGAACACTGAGATCCATCTTGGGGCCAAACATTTATACATATCTCCTGTGGAATTTTTTACGGAAGAAGTGTGCCATGATATTGAGTGAAAACGTGATCACACTTAGCACGAGGCCAGCCGCAAAAATAGATTGATAGCCTATACTGCCGTGTGGCAAATCACCTTTACTTAGGTTCACGATAAAGGCTGTGATGGTCGCGGCAGGTTGAGAGGGGTCCCAGGAAAGGTTGGCTTGTTCTCCGGCCGCAATGGCTACGACCATCGTTTCGCCGAGTGCGCGTGAGATCGTGAGAATACAGGCCGAGCTAATTCCGGAAATGGCTGACGGTGTGACAACTTTCAAAGCAGTTTCAAGCCTGTTGCAACCGAGGGCCATGGAGGCTTCTCGCAAATGTTTGGGCACTGCCTTTAAGGCTTCTTCGCTGAGAGAGGCCATGTAGGGAAGGATGAGAAATCCCATGACGATTCCCGCGCTCAACCGGTTAAAGCCTTGGAGATTAGGAAAAAAACTTTGAAGCCACGGTGTGACGACTAGCAAGGCGAAATACCCAAAGACCACGGATGGAATTGCGGCAAGTAGTTCAATGACCGGTTTGAGTATCGAGCGTGCGCGGTGACTGAGGTACTCACTGAGTAACACTGCGACTAAAAAACCTGACGGAACAGCAAAGACGCAGGCAATGATCGTTGTGCTAATCGTGCCTACGACAAGTGGGGCAATCCCATATCGCGGAGGGTAGAAGGTCGGCGCCCAATGGGTATCGAAAAAAAACTCTTTTAGAGATACGACTTCAAAAAATGGAAGAGCTTCCCTGAAAAGAATAAATAAAATGGCAAAGGTAATGCTGACGGAGACGAGCGCAGAAAGAAATAAGGTTCCCTCTACGCTCGCGTCTTTGAGTTTTTTAAACACGAGTTCCTAGAGCTTGGCTTCTTTAGTTCCTGGAATGGAAGGCTGTCTCGCTTTCACTTTTTCGATGGCTGTTGCATAGGCCTTTGGTGAAAGTGGAATAGATTGCACATCGGTGACGAGTTTTGTCGCGTTGCCAAGAGTGAAGCCTAGAAAGTCTTCAACTTCTTTCTTCTTAAGTGAATTAATTGAAACATACAAAAAGATCGGACGTGCAAAAGGTTGGTAGGCCCCTGTTGCAATGTTATCGAGAGAGGGAACAACTCCAATAGATTTTGCATCCGCTTTCACGGCTAAAGCCTTCAACTTGTTTTTGTTGTTGTCGTAGTAAGAGTAGGGGATGTATCCGAGTGCGAAAGTGTCTTGCGAAACACCTTGAACAAGTGTGTTGTCGTCTTCGCTGGCGCTGTAATCAGAACGGCTTGCTCGCGATGTTCCTGTTACGACTTCAGTGAAGTAATCGAATGTTCCCGAATCAGATCCTGCGCCGTAGAGGCGGATAGGTTTTTCGGGCCAATCTGCGCGCACTTGATTCCAAGTTTTGATTTTTTCCTGCGCACTTGGTTCCCAAATCTTTTTTAATTCAGCCAAGGTGATTTCTTTGAGCCAGGTGTTGTCTTTTGAAACCACTAATGTGATGGCGTCATAGGCAATCGGAATTTCGATATAGTTAATGCCCGCTTCTGAACATTTTGTGATTTCTTTTTGTTTGATGGAGCGAGATGCATTTTGAATGTCGATTTCACCGCGGCAGAATTTTTTGAACCCGCCGCCTGTTCCGCTGATCCCAACTGTTACAAGGACTTTGCCTTTGCTGTTGTTCTGGAATTCTTCAGCTGAGGCTTCCATGATTGGGAATACTGTGCTTGATCCGTCGACGGATACGCGCTTGCGCTCTGCTTTGGCGAAAGGGCTTACGCTCAAAGCAATCAAGGCAATTAGGGTCAGGGACTTTTGTGTCATTTTCATCTTTTTCTCCTTAAAAGGGTGTATGTGGCTGCTCATGGCCCACTTTAGCTACTTCTAATACATTAGTAAAACTTAAGTGTCGACAAAGTTTTACTAATGATTGGCCCCTGTCTAGTTGAGATCTGAGGCTAGTCCATTGGAAATCTGAGTTTTTGAAGGGCAATGAGCGCAGTGTGCTAAAAGCCTGTTTTGTTGGCGGATATTGAGAGCTATACCTGAGGACATGACAAAGGAAAACTCGAACTATGATTCTGGAAATGACCTTAATTTGGAGGTCGCGGTATTGGCTGGGGGTTGTTTTTGGGGAGTCCAAGAGCTCATCAATGATCTTGAAGGTGTGGTCACTAGTGAGGTTGGTTACACCGGTGGGCATTTGGAAAACCCAACATACGAAGACATCTGTCGCGGTGATACGGGACATGCTGAAGCCATAAAGATTGAGTTTGATCCGAAATTACTGAGCTTTGATAAGTTGCTGGATTTCTTTTTTACCATGCATGATCCAACGACTGTAAATCAGCAAGGTAATGATCGTGGGACTCAGTATCGATCAGCCATTTTCTATACAAATGAGGCGCAGAATTCCGCGGCCCAGAAGGCCATACAGCGAGCGCAGACGAGTGGCTTGTGGAAAAGTCCGGTGGTAACGGAGTTAGTCCCGGCTAGTGAGTTTTTTTCAGCTGAAGGGTTTCATCAAGACTATTTGAAGAAGAACCCTGGCGGCTATTCTTGTCATTATATTAGGGGCTAGCTGATGGCTTCGGCGGGACCTAGGTTCGGCCGCTAGCCCTGTTCAAACTTTAGACGGAGGCTGGACCTATATTGTCCGTTTGGGCGTGGCTGGGCCCCGGGGGATCAATAAGATGTTGAATTAATTATATTATTTCCCTTCGTTAAGATGGAATATCACTTGCTCATTGAGAAGGATGTTTCGCTTAAAAGCTTTGTTGGATAAGCAGTGGTTGCTATTGGCTGTTTTGCCCCTTGGGACAGCATCCTGCGGTAGAAGCTTTGACAATAGTTTTGAGGACTATGATTCCGACTACTACTCAAATTACGAAAAATCTAAGGACTATCCTCAGTTTTGGGGCGATCCTGTAATTTTTCAATGTGAAGATGGCAAGTGTCATGATGGACAGGCTTTGATCTTGTCTGCCGAGGGATACCCAGGAGCCATTTCATCTTGCAGTTCAACCTTGGTATCTGAGAATATTATTGTGACCAACGCGCACTGCCTTCCCAGCGGGGCGATTGATTCTTGCCGTGGAGTTGAAATATTCTTTCCTGAAATTAGAAATGCCGCTGGCGATGTAATTCATAAATCTGTCGGAGTTGAGTGCAAAAGAGTCGTAGCGATTTCCCCCAGGAAGAAGGCCTCATATGAATTGGACTTTGCTGTCTTGGAGCTCAAAGAGTCTCTACCGGGTCGACCTATGGCGAGGATTAGTCATGCAGGTGTTCCTGAGCGCGAAAACTTGGAATTCAGTGCTTCAGTGGCAAGTGTGTATCGCTCTTCCTACTATGCAAGACCAGCTGTACGCCAATGCAAATCCGTAATGAATACTCTTCTCTATCCTCAATATGATCATGAGCTATCTCCGATCATAGCGATCAACGAATGTAACCCCGTCAAAGGTAATTCAGGATCTTCGTTGCTCAATGATCGTGGTGAAATCGTGGCTCTGGTTCAAGCTGGATATAGTAAGTCCCCAGAGAATGTTTTCAGAAATTTCGTTTCCGTAGTGAGTGAGTACCCTTTGCCCGCGACGAACCTAAGTTGTGTGAATGTTTTGGGGAGCTTGAGTGATGCTGGGCTGCGGAATTGTGAAATTGCGAATCGGCTGATTTCAGAAAAAACTCATGGTGAAAGATTAAATCACTTCATGAGCAAGAAAACTGTCGATGCGGGCGACCGTTTTGATTCGAAATATTTTAAATGGCGCTGGGAATTGCTAGAAGATACTGATCTCAAGCGGCACCTTTTGGCTAGGGTGCCTAAGTGCTTCCGTAGAGGGATAGAGTCATCTTTTCCTGCTCTAGCAACTAAACAAAAGGTCGAGTTTAGGCGGATGGATAGCTACACGGTTCGATTTAACTCTCATATTCAGTATGAGTTGTCGGATCGCAACCACGAAATGGGTTTAAAGCTTTCTTTCGATGCAGCAGTTCTAAAACGCGACAAAAAGGTGGATGTCGAGCTCGAATACACAAAGGGCGGCGCGGAAATGAAGGGCCTAAAATTCAGGGAGAAGATTGCTCCCTGCAAGAGCTGAGTTGCCCATAAGTTGGGCGACTTGGACGCAAAATTTGTAACCGATCTTAGAATGATATGGATGTGTGGTCTAAGTGTTTAAAAACAAAGGTGAACAATCTGGCATTCAGATTGCACCATAAATGGCGACTCGTATAGTTGGGTCGGAATTAGTTGAGGTGATTATGAGTATATATAAGAAATCGTTCAAAAAAATCAAACTTTCTCGTTTAGGCGGATTGTCGGCTGTGACTTTGGCGTTGCTGATCAGTTCTTCTGCAAGTGCAGTAGAGATTGGTGCAGGTGACTCCTGGGTTGTTGAAGGCACGGCGTCTGCCAATATTGTCGGCGGTAATGCTGGATTGTTGAATGACGGTTCAGGAAGTGCAGACGATTATGACGTTTATTTAGATAAACCTGTTGTAAGTATGAGAGTCACAAGCCCTACTGGAAAGGTAGAGTTTTTCGGTGTGTTTAATTTGGACGTGCTTGCACGTAGACACTTGAACATGAACGAAAGTTCTAAAAAAGGACAAGCCTATGATGGTCGAGAAGTAAGACACATCATTGAGAATCTAACGGCCACTGTTCAAGCTCAAGAAAACATGTACGTAACCGGTGGTATTGGAACCGTGGCTTTCTTGCAAACTCAAGGAAACGTAGTTTCTAGAATTTCTGCTCAGGATGAAAACTTTCAATTGAGAGAGAGATTGTTCGCTGAAGTTGCGTATGTGACCGACAATGGAACAACGATTCAAATGTCGATCTTCGATGGAGCTAAACAAAAGGTTTTAGACTCTAAGGATAGTTTTGGATTGGGCGATCTTTATGATCCTCAAAAGTACAAAGCAGACTCAATTAGTGGTGCGATCAAAGTAGATTATGCTTTAAGCACAGACGTTCATTTAACGGCGGGTTATGCCTATGTTCGTAATGCTAATTACGACGGAAATAATGAGCAAATGGTTAGTGTTGGTGTAGATGCTGCTTATGAGCTTGGTGACTGGATGGTTGCTGGTTTGGTTCAATTGGTCCATGTTTTTGGTGACGACAGCCGAACTTCTGTTTTAGGTGAGATTGCTGGTGAAAAAGGCAAGCACACAATCTATGGTCAGGCTGAATACACGGAGCTCAATAAAGGTGGTGATACCACTCGTGGAACTTTGGGTTACAAGTATAAGCTTGTCGATGGTGAAAGCGTTAAAATCAGCCCGTTTGCTGAGCTTTTTGTCGAATCTCGTTCAGATCAAGATGAGGCCAATGTTGGTTTCTTCACAGGTGTGAATATGGAGTTCGGAAAAGAAATCAGCCTCGGTCAGAAAACCGAGTAAGTTTTTGACCCATAATATCAATAATTTAAGGAGGCTTCCATTCTGGAGGCCTCCTTTTTTGTTTGAAATGACTTATACTTTACGGTGATGAACGTCGGTGATGGTGCACAAAAATATCGCAAGGTTTCCATTGAGGAGATGGGGCTGCAAAAGGGAGACAAAAACCCTTTTACGCTTTTTGTTTTTTTACATGCGTCAGACCGCTACCATCCGATTGTAGAAGGTGGCCAGCCACTTTCGGAAGAGCATTGGGCTAACCTCGCCAAGCTTGATACAGCTAACTTGTACATCTCGTCTGTTGATTTTGAGGCGTGGGAAAAGGTTCGGGGCAAGACTCCATCAAGTATTCTAAAGAATCTTCCAGCCGCACCTTTTAATGGCCAGGTCTTGGGTAATGAGGCGAAGGAAAAGCTGCGCCTCTTTTACGAGACCCTAACCAAGAATCCACTGACGGGAACTGCCAAAGCTGTTGCGACTTCTGCGCTAAGCTCTATGTCTGATGGATTGTTGAAAACGCTAGTTCCGGAAGCTTCAAATATGAAGTCTGAGTTGTTAACCCAGATGAGAAATATTCATGTTATGCATGATTCGGCAGCCATTTCTACGATTGCGCTTCTTGTGGCTCTCTCTAATGAATTCGAATCAAGGGCTTCGTTGGGGAACATAAGTAAGGCCTGCCTTCTTATGGATGCCAGTCTTGGAGATTTGGAAGAAGAGCACTTGGAGACTTATTATAGGAATCGAAATGAGCTACCTGTTCATATCACTGAAAAAATCCAACAACACCCTTTGAAGTCGGCTTATTTGAGTCACGGAATTGAGATGGGCGAAGTGATCTCTCAGATGGTTCTCGTCCATCATGAGCTATACAACGGAAAGGGGTTTCACCGTGGCATTCGTACCTCTGGGGTATCGCCACTGGCTCGTTGTTTGTGTTTGGCGGTGGATATTTTTGAGCAGGTCAAGGGAGCTGAACTGCGAGGAAATCCTGTAAGTCTTGGAACTGTGATTACGGGAATCTACCATGAAAATGCCGAACCGACTGAACGTCGTCACGGTAAGGAATTGTTGGTAAAACTTTGCGCTTATCTTGGGTTGAAGTAAAGTTCCACTGTGCGCGGTAAAAAGTGGAAGATCCTCAAATTGGACCCTTTCCTTGTAAATTTAAAGACTTGGATTTATTGCTCAGGACAAGGGGAGTGCTACTCCCCTCTTGCAGGTTGGCACCTGCAATTCACCCCATAGTCCTTCGCATAAACCAACCCTTTAAATTTATAAGGAAATGCTCCACTCGCCACTGGATCTTCCACTTTTTACCGCGCACAGTGAAAGCTCTGGCCAAAATGTAAAAAAGCCTCTCAGATTTCTCTGAGAGGCTTTTTTTTATATTACCTGGTAAGGCCTGCTCTGACTTATAGTTTGCTATTGAACTTTAGAGCAGAAGGGTGCATCTGGCATGATTCCACAAAGAATCTCGCAAAGCATAGGGTCTCCGATCGGACAAGATCCGTCGCCGGGTCCACCACCTCCACCGCTTGATTTTTGACCGATCAAAATATCAAGAGACTGAGCTGTTTTTCCAGTAGCGTCTGTTACGGAAACTTTCACGATACCTTTTTTGACCGCAGTCAATGCGCCAGTATCTGTAATAGTTGCAACAGCTGGATCGGAGCTGGTGAAGGTGAATGGAGCTTGACCAAAGAGGCCTGCAAATTGTGCGCTTCCATTTTCTTCAAGAGAGGCTGCAGCAGGAACAACTGTGAGTTCTTTGCCCAAGATTGTTTTAACGGCTCCAAGAGCGTCGATTCGGCAGTTACAAGCTGTTTCGATCTGAACTTGAGATCCAGTTTTTTGCAAAATGGAGCGAACTTCCGCGCCCGTAAGTTTGTCGTCTTGGGCAAGCATCAAAGCGACCATTCCAGAGACAAGCGGCGTTGCCATAGATGTTCCAGAAAGGTTCTGGTACTTGTTGCCAGGAATCGTGCTCATGATGCCTTCGCCGGGAGAGGCAAGGTCAACAGTGTTCTTGCCGTAGTTAGACCAGCTTGGTTTAGCATCGCTTGGTCCAGACGCGGCAACTGAGATTGTATTTTCAAATTTGGCGTTAGCTGGATATACACTTGTTGTGTCGTTTGACTTGCCGTCGTTTGCGGCAGCGTTGACGACGATAACACCGGCGTCACTTGCGCGTTTGATAGCTTCGATGATGGGTTGAGCTTGAGAAGCTGATACGGAAGCCCCCCAGCTGTTTGAGATGACGCGAGCGCCTTTTTCAACGGCGTAGTCGAGAGCTTTTACTGCTGCCATGAGGTCTCCCGAACCATCGGCACCTAAAAAGCGAATTGGCATGATGGAAACGTTTTTGCTGAGCCCGGCAGTTCCATTTGCAACTGTTCCAGTGGCTCCAACAATACCTGCACAGTGTGTCCCGTGACCAGGGTTGCGAGAGCTAGTTTCGTCCATTGGGTCAGCATCGTTGTCGCGGAAGTCATATCCAGGGACAGAGTTGTCTTTTAAGGATTCGTGGTTGTAATCAACACCAGTATCGATAACAGCTACGAGAATGTTTTTTGATCCAGCATTTCCAGCAAGGGTCCAAGCCTCATTGGCTTTTACTTTTGCAAGGGCCCATTGTTCACGTAGAGCGTTTGGGTCAAACGGCGCTTCAAAACGGTGGAATTTGAAGTTTTCAACAACGTATTCGACGTTGCCGTCTCTCATAAGGTTGGCGATCGTACTGATCACGTTTTTTTGATCAACTTCGATTTTGAGTAATTGAGCTGAGTCATGCGTGTCCAACAGTTTGATAGCAGCTTGGCCGCTAGAACTAGAAAGTGATGGAGCACTGATAAGTGCAGGAACAGTTCCTTTGTGTTTTACGATGTAAGTTTTAGCTTGGACATTTGTTGTTAGAACAAGTGCCAACAGAGCCAATGCAGTAGTTGCAATGCGTTTCATATTAATTTCCCTCCCAGGTTCATAAGGATA
>Ga0100402_1007485_pt1 | contig 10549 bp, 13 predicted proteins | sample CryGeyme20150102_FD_80419 | JGI IMG/M metagenome (GOLD analysis project Ga0100402, IMG submission 80419) | Groundwater microbial communities from Crystal Geyser aquifers in Utah, USA - Crystal Geyser metaG 2015-0102 | ecosystem: Environmental > Aquatic > Deep subsurface > Groundwater | place...
GGGCGCTCCTTTGAGCGGGCAGAGACGGTGGATGATGCGCTCCGCCGAACTCGCCCCCGTCCAGCTACTCCAGAGTTTGTGTTTCACGGACTCCGATCAGACCTTTGAGTCTATGGTGAGCCAGATTGAGAAGATCATAGAGGAGCAGGCCGAGGGCGTGATTCAGGTGGAGTGGCCTAGCCATCTCCTCTACCAAGACATCGAGCTCGAATCTTGGCTTTCCAAACACAAGGACTGGAATCCTAGCTTCACAGCCGTACTTTTGGAGGAGGGTGAGCTCCTCAATAAGCACTATTCAGATCTTTACGAGGAGCTGGCGAGGGCGACTCTTTCTTCTGTGGTGATTGCTAGAAGTGCCTTCCATAAAAATGAGGCCCTGCCATGGATTGGTCCTGAGGGGCTTGATTTTGGTAAGCGTCTGCGAGTTTTTGAGGATGATCTTTGGCCTGAGCCAAAGTTTGAGCTGCCGCCGATCAACTTGCAGGCCTTTAAAAACTACGACGAAGAGTATCAGGAGCTCAGCATTCCGGTTGTGGCTGAGATTTCGGACTATTTTCTGGAGAAGATTTTTGAGGAGCTCTCGACTAACGATTTCGGCCAATTCTGGGGAATGGAGTATCTGAAGCAGGATCGTTCGGCCGAAGGCAAAAAAACTTTTGAGCTTTATACTCTCACTCCGCAGAATTTTTATCAGACGAGATCAACGCTTAGCTCGAAAACGAAAGTTTACGGATTTAGTGAGGGAGCAGGTTTTATACGAATGGCTGGCGTTGGTTTGAAGACGACGTCGATTAGAGAATACCTAGGCGCAAACGAATTGATTCAAGAAGCTTAAGTTTCGGTTTGCGGAGCGCCTTCGGCAAGATCTGTTTTTGACGATTCAGAATTTCTCGCAAGTATTTCAACCAGTACTTTCTTGCGAAACGCAAACATCGATTCGAGCTGTGACCTGGCAAATAACTTATGAGCAATGCTTCCGATTGTGGAAAAGGGCATTTTATATTCCACACTGTCTTCGACCCAAGTGCCGGGTTGGTCGATATGCACGTCTTGACCACTGCGCCCATGGAAGTCTCCGTCAGCTTTTCTGATCACATGGGTGTGTTTCCAATGTGCAAATGGGCCAGAGATTTGAATGTCCACGAACTTGAAGTGAGTTTCACTTTCCTCAACGTCACTGATCTTTGATAGCCACTTTAGTGGAACAATTCCGTAGGCCTTCATGCGGATGATGACTTGTGCCTCGTTGCGGGTAGGGCCGTCACATTCAATGGTGGCGTGCATGTGGGGTGGGGCCATCTCACTTAGGACATTGGGGTCTTTGAAGATCGCAATGACGTCTTCAACGGGATTGGGCACCCACTGGCGAGATTCAAGTTTGCGGAAGCGGCTAGACATTAGGCGGTTTCAGATTCTTGTTCTGAGGCTTTGGCCATGCCGTGTTCGTCAACACCAAGTTTTTCGTTGGGTTGTCCCACCTGACGGCCTCTTCTTCCGAAGGGGCCTGCGTGATCACCACGAGTTGGTCGTGATACTGCAACTTTTTGTTGTAGCTTAATGAGTCCGTCGATCAAAGCTTCTGGTCTTGGCGGGCAACCTGGAACATAAACATCCACAGGCACAACTCGGTCTACACCTTTTAAAACGTTGTAGCCTTCTTTCCAGTAGGGTCCACCTTTGGTTGCGCAAGATCCCATGGCAATAACCCATTTAGGATCAGGCATCTGATCGTAGAGAAGCTTCACGCGTGAAGCCATTTTTAACGTGACTGTTCCCGCAACAATCATGAAATCAGATTGTCTTGGGGTGGCACGGAAAACTCCGCATCCAAATCTTTCGAGGTCATAACTAGAAGCACCAGTCGCCATCATTTCAATCGCGCAGCAAGCGAGTCCGAAGGTCATCGGCCAAAGCGAATTTTTACGACCCCAGTTCACAACGTTGTCGAGCTGAGTCAGAAGAAAATTTTCTCCTGTTGCTACTGCAGGGTTCATGAGACCAGGAATTGCCGGATTTGAAATTTCAGCCATATCAGGAGCTTAGCATGCCTATTCAGGACTAAAAAGTCCAGATTACGAGGAAAAATACAGTTCCAATTGAGAGAGTCAGCCTTCGATTGTGTCTAGGGCGGGAGCTTGTGTTGAGATGACAAAGTTTCCTGGCTTCAAATAAGTAACCGTGAGGCCTACAGGTGCTAGTTTTTTTCTCAAATAGGTAAAGTGGACGTTTAGAGTCTTGTCTCTGGATTGGACTCTGCCCCAAACGCGCTTCTGGATCACTTCTTTGGACAGAGGGGCATAACCCATGAGTTGGAAGAGGGCTAGGATTCTGAATTCAATTGAAGTTAATTCAGGGCTCTGTTCACCGGCATAGCGTAAGCGAAAAGCCACAGAGTCCAATTCAAGTTCGGTGGCGGTGAGGGTCACGTCATTCATGTCGTAATATAAACATAATATGTTTATAAACAAAAGATATTTATTTGGCGCTGCTAATTATATTTTTAGGAAGCGGACTTCTTTTTCCTGGCTCGTTTGAACTCTTGTTGGAGGTAGTCTCGATTGGCTGCGGTGATCATATCTAAGACTTCATTCATGTCTAAGTTGAAGTGTTGAATTAGCTCTCCAATGCTATTTGTTGGGGGCGCGCATTGGCCGCGTTCCCAGTTGGACACGATTTGGGCTGACTTAAAACCTAGAAGATTTGCTAGTTGAGATTGGGTCAGACCTTGGTCGAGTCGTATCTGCTTAAAATAATGCCCAATTTTTTCGAAACGAAGATCTTCCATGACTTTAGCTTTCTAGAAAATCATGGAAGATTCAAGTACGATCCGCAATGAGGGGGGTAAATTTTCTTAATCATGAGGGCTAGTTAAGGCGAAATGGTTGACTCTTGGGGGTGCGGAAAGCTACCCTTCGTCCAATGTTACGGAACCACAACATAGCGGCAGATATAGTGGGAGAATTCTCAGAGACCTGTGAGAAGATTTCTCAGATACTGAATGAATGTGAAGTACACGTTCGACCTTCGATCGGGATAGAATTCCCTCATTTTTCTCGTTTGGAAACACCAGATAAAAAAGTTGCATTGATGCATGCAAAAAATTACTTGGCTAGCTTGGAGGTTGAAGCCCGCAATTTAACAGTTATGGGGGGCGTGAGTGCAAACGGTTTGTGGAGTATTTTGAATGTACTTGGTGTATTACCCCCTTCGGATCTTTTTTCAAATATTGGTCCAGGCGACACGATTGAGGCATACGACTTAAACCATGTTCAAATATGGCGGAATATTAACTTCATGAAAATCTGCTCCTATACTTTAGAGGAGATATTCTGTATTCCTTGGCCTCAAAGATATCTGAGATCTCCTGAGATGACCCAGGCCTGTATATCTCGCATAGGGGCTCTTCTGTTGGAGTCGGGGCCAAGCGTTGTTTCTTCTGGAGTGAGTGCTCATCGCCTTGAAGAAACCATGTCGACTCAAAACTATATTTTAGATGCACATTTCCACACGCTTGCGAGGTTGACCACGAGAGATAAGCAGCTTGCGGGCTATTTAGTTGTTTCAAAGGTACAGATCATTGGAAAAAGAACTGGGCTAGATCCATCTCGCGAACTTTCCATTTAAGTTTGGACTGGACCTAACCTTCGTCTTTTATGCTGCGTTTGAACGGAGCCCAGAGTGTGATTGCGCCGTTTCAAGCATTTGCTGGTAAAGGCTGAGGTAAAGGTCAAAACCTTGAGCTACTTGTTCTAGTTCATCGCTTTTTAGCTCGGAAATAGACTCAAAAGCTTTGGTGAGATGATCTTCGTCTTCTTCGGCATGAACTTTTAAGAAAAGTGTTCCCTTTTTCCCGAATGCTTTTTCAGCTTTTGCGTAGGCCGGTTTCCCGTGTCTCACTGCGATGCCTTCGAGGGCTAAAATCCATCCAAAAATAGCGAGTGGTTGACCGTTGAAAATCCAATAGTAAAGAGATTTATGAAAAGCTTCGGCAACGGGGCTTGGCTTAAGTTGACTAATATCAATTCCAAAGCTTTTGGCGTCGGATTCGATGAGTTTGTCATGGTTTTTTTCTTCGGCTGCGTGAGCGATGAATCGGTTGGAATAAGCCGTCATTGTTTTTGGAAAAAATCCAGCAGTTAGGGCAAGAATTCGAGTTGATTGTACGGCGTATTCGTAAGTGCTCGCTAGCCAGTTGATGTAAGTTTCTTGGTCCCCCCAGTTAAAGGATTCAAAAAAAGGATCCACCTTTGTTTGGGCAGTTTCATAATGTTCTTTGAATTCTGTGATGTTCATAGTTCCTCCTAAGCAGCTTTTAATGTACGGTGATTATTGAATTGATGGAATGTGGTGAAGTTGCTGGCACTTGCAAACAACTGTTGAATAAGGGCTTGGGTTTCGGGGTCCGGATGCCCACTAAGGGTGGAAAAATTGTTCATGAGTAGCGCGCAGTTCAGGCCATATTTTTGGTAGCTTCCAATTTCCTGAAAGCCAAATTTCTTGCACATTTTGTCGGTTTTGACTTCTTTGACCGTCGTGTTGAATATGGCATCTAGCTCGAAAGATTCGTAGCATTTTAGCACAAGTCCAATCATGATTTCTGCCAATGAGATTCGTGAGAAGGCGCGCCTAAAATTTCTTGATACGCTGAGGTATTCGCCGCTCATTACATGGTTGTGACCAGTGTTTCTTAGCTGCTGCATGGTGCTTTCGGGGAATGGCTTGAGGTAGTGGTGGTCATTCCATATCTGGGAACTCAGATCAAAAATAGTCCCAGTGCAGATAGCAGCTACTTCCCCTTCCTTGTGTAAAACGCAGATGATGCTTTGTCTCAAAAAGTTGTGTGGATCTAAACAACTTAAGCCGCCAGCTTTTTGGAATACCTCGGTCCAGATTTGTTTCCAATGACTATAGGTTTGCTCGTAAAGGTGTTGTTGCTTTAGAGGTAATGGATTTTGAATCTGTCCCGGAAGTATTGAAAGTTGAAGTTGCCCAAGCATAGGGGAAGCATCGACAGTTTGTGGAGATTCTATAGTTATTTTGCGATTAAACTTTTTTAATATTTACGGTATATTCAAATTTTAGCAATGCTTGTTTGGAGCTAAACATCGTTCGTATTTTTGTTCTTCAAGGCCCCTGAAATGGCCGTGTTCATCTGCATCTCGGCGATGTCTTTGCCGGAGGCCTCGATTTCGTCCATGGCCTCTCTGAGTTGTTTCCAGGAGTTTGAATTCAAAGCATTTTTGAGGTCCACGAGGCGGGCCTTAAACTCGGCTAGCTCTTCACCAGAAACCTTGTCCTTGACGTTCTCAATGGTCAGTGTGGCGGCACGGACAACGCCTTCCGCCTCGACCTTCAGGTCGACAAGCTGCCTCGCCGACATGTCGCCCTCAGCGTTCTCATAGGCACTCTCAAGCATGCCCATCAATTCATCATCCGTTATGCCAAAGCTAGGGCGAACTTCGATCTCGTGGGTTTTTTCGGAGCGAAGATCTTTCGCTCTTACATTGAGGATTCCATTGGCGTCGATTCTAAAGAGAACTTCGATCCTGTGATAGCCCGCAGGTGCTGGGGCAAGTCCTCGAAGTTTGAATCTCGCAAGTGAGCGGTTGTCTTTGACTAATTCTCGTTCTCCTTGGAGGATGTGCAGGTCGAAGGCATTTTGCTCGGGTGCGTGATTGGTGTACATCTCTCTCGCTTCAACAGGGAGAGTAGAGTTTCTGTGGATGAGTTTGCTCACGGCTCCTCCGACGGTTTCAATACCGAGGCTCAGGGGAACGACGTCCATAAGAAGACGATCTTCCCCGCGACCGGAGAGGATTTCTCCCTGCAAAGCTGCACCCAGGCTCACAACTTCATCCGGATTGAGGGAGTCATTCGCCGTCTTGCCGAAAAATTCTGAAACTTTGGCTTTCACATAAGGAACCCTGGTGGATCCACCAACCAGTAAGACGTCGTTAATATCGTCGACTTTTAGCCTGGCGTCTTCGATAGCTCTTGAACAGCATTCTAGGGTTTTGTTCATGAGTCCGCTCCACTGCTTTTCAGCTGTGGCTCGATCAATTTCTAGAGAAAGTGTGGCGCCAGTAAATTCAATTTTAAATTGAGCACTTTGCTTGGAGGATAATTCTATTTTGACTCGTTCAGCTTCAACTAGCAATAAAGCGCGAAGTTGTGAGGGGTCGATCTTTCTTAGAGCATGGTCAGCAGTGAGTTGGTTCTCGGCCCAGGTTGCAAGAGCTCGATCGAGATCGTCACCACCAAGTCTGGTGTCGCCAGCGGTGGACAGAACTTCGAAAGTGTTGGATTCAATTTTTAAAATTGAAATATCGAATGTCCCGCCACCAAGATCGAATATGGCGACAGTGCCTGGTTTATCATTGGACCAGCCATAGGCAAGGGCGGCGGCAGTGGGCTCGTTGATCACGCGTAAGACTTGAAGTCCAGCGAGGCGCCCCGCAGCTTTTGTGGCGCTTCGCTGGGCATCGTCAAAATAAGCTGGAACGGTGATGATGGCTTGATTGCACTCTTCGCCTACTGACTTCTCTGCACGAGCTTTTAATTCTTTGAGAAATTCAGCAGAAATTTCAACGGGAGAAACGCTCTTGCCGCCTGTTTTGATGCGTACTTGAGCGCCGAGTTCATCGTCTTCTAGTTGATAAGGGATGTCGCCCAATTCAGCACTAAGATCTTTTAGGGAGCGGCCCATCAATCGTTTCACTGAAAACAGCACATCTTCATGGCGGGTAGATTTCTGAGACTTGGCGTTTTCACCGACAGATTCCACTTTGCCTTCGGCATTGAGTAGCGCCACGCTTGATAGAATGCGTTCGCCGGCCTCTGACTCAAGGACTTGAACTTTGGAATCTTTGAGGGCTGACACAAGGCTGTTTGTGGTCCCAAGGTCGATGCCTAAAATAGGTCCTTTGCGGACAGGCTTTTCAGATTTCTTGGATGAATTTCCTAGGTCGATTTGAATGGGCACGAAGCTAAGTTCCTATTGGTACTTACGAATGTCAATGAGTATTCGGTCGAGATATTTTTGAAGGCCTCGTATCTCGGCTATGTGCTTCAGTCCCTCAAGGTCAAGGTCCCAGTTTTTTGATGGGGAATCATTTAGAGTGAGCGGAGTTTGCATTCGAGTGAGTGCCTTGTTGAGCTTCAGCTTTTCTTCTTCAAAGATCGATCTAAGTTGTGCTGAAAAATCGTTGATTTCATTGCGCACGCCTTCTGAAATGTTTCCCTCAACAATGCTGTCTTGCAGTTCGAAATAAGTCATGGACAATTCTAGAGGTAGGGCTACTTTCGATTTGAGGCTGAATTGTGCAGGATCATGGGCTTCTGCTTCGTTCATGATGTAATCACATCGAGTTTCCTGATCTCGTAATTTTAAAAAAGCTGAGTTTATAGCAGATGATTGAGCTTCTGCTTTTTCGCGCTCTTCGTCACTCGCATCAAGCCCCAATAAATCTGGATGGAATCTGCGGCCAAGTTTTATAACGTGCGCCTTTAGAAGGGCTTCGTCATCTCGGTTTAGGGACCAAAAAGGCTCACAGCCTAAAGTGAAAAAATGGCTTGGAGTGGAAATTTTCATAGGAACGTTTAAGAAATGAAAAGACTAGGCTGAAAAACTAGATCCACATCCGCAAGATTGTTTGGCATTTGGATTTTGGAAAACGAAACCTTGTCCATCAAGCCCGTCGGTGAAATCAAGTTCCGTTCCCTTGAGGAACAATAAGCTTTTAGGGTCGGCTAACATTTTGATTCCAAAGAATTCTTCGACTCGGTCCTTTTCGCCAGGGGCTTCTTCGAAACTCAATTTGTAAGAAAGACCTGAACAGCCACCGCCCACAACAGAAACTCTCAGATACTTATGAACAGTATCTTCGCGCTCTTGAATCATTTTGATTTGAGCGGCAGCTTTCTCCGTCATTGAGATCGGAAACTTTGCGGAAGCATTGGCGCCGGAATTGGAGCTTTGGCTATCAGGGCTGCTGTTTGAAGGGGAGGTGGTGTTTTCGCTCATGAGTCTTTTTTCCCTTGGTAATCTTTGATCGCTGCCTTGATGGCATCTTCAGCCAAAACAGAGCAGTGAATTTTTACAGGAGGAAGTGAGAGCTCTTCTACGATTGCCGTGTTGGAAATCTTCATCGCTTCTTCAACACTCTTGCCTTTGAGCCACTCTGTTGCGAGTGAGCTAGAGGCAATGGCAGAGCCACATCCAAAAGTTTTGAATTTTGCGTCAGCGATCATTCCAGCGTCGTCGACTTGGATCTGAAGTTTCATCACGTCACCACATTCTGGGGCGCCAACAATTCCGGTTCCTACGTTCTTAGCGGCTTTGTCCATGGAGCCAACGTTGCGAGGGTTTTCGTAGTGGTCGATTACTTTTTTGCTATAAGCCATATTCTTTTATCTCCAATTTCTTTCTTGGCACTAATGCTCTTGGTTAATGCCCGGTCCATTGCACTGTATTGAAGTCGATGCCTTCTTTAAACATTTCGTACAGCGGTGATAATTCTCGTAGTCGTCCTGCCTCTTTGGCAAAACGTTCAATAACGTAGTCAATTTCATCTTCGGTCGTGAAGCGGCCGATTCCAAAGCGGATCGAGGTGTGTGCGAGGTCCTCGCCAACGCCAAGCGCTTTCAAAACATAACTTGGTTCAAGACTAGCGCTTGTACAGGCTGAGCCTGAACTCACAGCGATATCTTTCACGCCCATCAAAAGCGATTCACCTTCAACGAAGGCGAAACTTACGTTCAAGCTTCCTGGAAGTCTTTGCGACTCATGGCCATTGATGTAGAGAGCGTCTAGGTGTTTGCAGAGGCCTTTCCAGAGTTTTTCACGAAGTGCGAGTTGCCTTGGGATTTCAGTCTCCATTTCTTCTCTCGCAATTCGACAAGCTTCGCCGAAACCTACAATCCCCGGAACGTTGAGGGTTCCAGAACGCATGCCACGTTCGTGTCCTCCGCCGTAGATGACAGGGCTCAGGCGAACGCGCGGGTTACGTCTTCTGACATAAAGCCCGCCAACACCTTTAGGTCCGTACATTTTATGAGCAGACATGGAGAGCAAATCAATGCCCATCTTTTCAACGTCGATAGGAAGTTTTCCAACTGTTTGAGTCGCATCGGTATGGAAGAGAACATTGTGTTTCTTCGCAATCGCTCCGATTTTGTCGATGGGTTGTAAAGTTCCAATCTCATTGTTCCCATGCATGATGGTGATCAAGATCGTTTTGTCTGTGATGGAGCTCTCAAGTTCAGCAAGGTCAATGAGCCCGTCTTTGTCAACTTTGAGCCAAGTCACATCATGTCCAGATTCTTCCAGGTGTTTGCATGGATCGAGAACTGCTTTGTGCTCTGTCACGCAAGTGATGATGTGGTTGCCCTTGGATTTGTACATTTCAGCAGCACCAAGAATGGCAATGTTATTGGATTCCGTGGCTCCGCTGGTGATAATGATTTCTTTTGCGCTAGCACCAATGGTTTTCCCAATTTCTTCGCGAGCTTCTTCAACCGCAGCTTCTGCAGTCCAACCATATTCATGATTACGACTGGCGGCGTTTCCGAAATTCTGGGTGAAGTAGGGAAGCATTTTCTCAAGCACCCGCGGGTCAACGGCTGTTGTCGCATTGTTGTCGAGATAAACTGGTGTTTTAACTTTCATCTTTTAGTACGCCTTCTTAGGTGAATGAACTGCAGCGACTCGGCGACCTAAGTTGACGATTTCCGCCGGGCCTGAAGAGCAGTTTGCGCAATTTTTAATGTCGTGAGAGTTAGCGCATTGGAAGCAATCGCTCAACTCTTTCATAGTAAGGTCTATAGCATCAAGTGTTTGCTCGAGCTCGCTCTGTTTACGTCTGAGTCTTGCCTGATGATCTTTAAGGGATTTGAAGATCTTCCTCGACATTTCGAGGCCTGAATACGTGATATTGCCCTTTGGGTCCAAGATCGGATTGAGGGCGGCGACGATCTCTTTGAGTGCGAAGCCTGATTCTTGAAGCATCTTGATCAACCGAAGGCGGTCTACATGGGATTCATCATAATAACGATATCTGTTACTTCCACGGTGTTGAGGCACAATGAGACCGAGTTCTTCGTAATAGCGAACCGTGCGATTGGACACGTTCGCAAGCTTTGCGAGTTGACCAATGCTTATAGTCTCCGTAAAACGTGAGCTCACCTGTTGGCGGCTCGCATTTGCGGCGCTGCTTAGTTGGGTATCTCTGGCTTCTGACATACTCTAACTATACCCTAACCTTAACGTAAGAGTCAATGTTATGAGTTATCCAGATATTAAGCACTTAACTCAACTAACCAAAATTTAAACTGTGCGCGGTAAAAAGTGGAAAAGCCACCTGGTCACCACACCTCAATGATTCTAAATACTTGATTTACTTCTCAAGACAGGGGGCGCTCCGCCCCCCTCTTGCAAGTTGGCACTTGCAATTCACCCCGTTAGTCTTGAGCGCAAATCAAGTATTTAGAATCATTGAGGTGTTATAACGTGGCTTTTAGGGCTTTCCACTTTTTACCGCGCACAGTTTAA
>Ga0100402_1007488_pt1 | contig 10547 bp, 10 predicted proteins | sample CryGeyme20150102_FD_80419 | JGI IMG/M metagenome (GOLD analysis project Ga0100402, IMG submission 80419) | Groundwater microbial communities from Crystal Geyser aquifers in Utah, USA - Crystal Geyser metaG 2015-0102 | ecosystem: Environmental > Aquatic > Deep subsurface > Groundwater | place...
ACCAAGCCACGTCCCTACCCTCGTGATATCCGCAGGATCGATGCCCATCAACCAAGCAATTGGCTTGCACAAAAATCCGAGAATGCTTTGCATGCTTAGCGCATCTGGTGCCATACCCAGCCATTGCCCCAAGTGTGAAAAGCCAAAGTTAAACATTGCGATCATCGCAATGAAAACAATCAGCATAGCGCCAACATTCAATGCAAGCCCCAACCCTTCAGTCGTGCCTTTCGCAGCAGCTTCTACAATGTTGGATTCCTCTATCTTCACCTCTACATTACTTTTGCCCATCGTCACTGGCTTTTCCGTTTCAGGAACAATAATTTTAGCAATAGCAATCGCAGCTGGAGCACTCATCACACTAGCGGTGACCAAATGGCCTCCGATGTTCGGCACAGCATCCTGAAGCAATCCCACAAATGCAGCCATCACCCCACCTGCGATGGTCGCCATCCCGGCAGTCATCACAGTCATAATTTCGGATCTCGTCATCGTTGCGACGAATGGCCTCACCATTAATGGAGCTTCAGTTTGACCTACAAAAATATTCGCCGAGGCCGAAAGTGATTCCGCCCCACTCGTGCCCATGGTTTTCTGCATGACCCTCGCCATAACACTGACTAGCTTTTGCAACACCCCAAGATAGTACAGCACTGACACCAAAGCGGAGAAGAACAAAATAGTGGGAAGAGCCTTGAAGGCAAAAACATACCCATGTTTATCAAGCATCAAATCAGCAAAAAGAAATCTTGCGCCTTCGTCCGAAAAAGATAGCAGTTGTGAAATCGCAGAATTTAAGAACTCAAAAACAAACGCAAATACTCCTGGCACACCAAGAGCTGGTATTCCTAAGATGAGCACGGCAAAAATAAACTGGAGCCCCACCCCCCAAAGCAAAATTCTAGTCGGAAAAGCTTTCCGATTTTCAGATAGCAGCCAGGCAATCCCCACAAAGACACAAAGCCCCAACAAAGGGATGAAACGTGACAGCATAAATTATTTTTCCTCTTTTACGGGCGTGACCGCGGTCCAGGCCTCGCCCCTTGGATCCGATACCGCAGTGAAGACTCCCGAAGCAGAGTCGCGCTCGACGAATTGAACACGACAACCCAAATTGCTGTTATTGATCTTGTGCCCCATCGCTAAAAGTTTTTTACTTGTTGCCTCAGGAAGACCTGGAGCATCGACACGAATTTCATCGGGAGACCACTGTTGGTGGTAACGAATCTGGGAAACCGCCTGATATGGGGTCATACCGAAGGCAAGACGATTAAGAAGCACCTGAGAAACACAAGTGAGAATGCGAGTGCCAGACGGCGTGCCCAAAGAAATTATGGGATCAGTGCCCTTGAACACGAGGCTCGGAGTCATGCTGGAAAGAGGAGTCTTCTTCGGAGCCACCAAGTTGGCGGTGCTTGAAGCCGTTGCTCCATACAAATTCTTCGCACCAATCGCAGCTGAAAAATCATCCATCTCATTGTTCATCACAATGCCAGTCCCCTTGGCTACGAACTTCGCACCAAACCAACCGTTGATCGTCTGAGTGGAAGCCACAGCGTAGCCGTCGCTACTAATAATAGAAAAATGTGCTGTGTGATCCGTCTCATATGGAGGCGTCACCGGGCCGGGCTTCCATTCGCCAGGAGCCATGGCTGCATTCATATTGATGCGTGCACGAACGCCTCTCGCGTATTCTTTGGAGCTTAGAACGTTGGCGGGAACTTTCACAAAGGCTGGATCGCCCATATACTCCGCTCTATCCACAAAAGCCTTTTGCATCGCTGTGCTCACCAGATGAACGCTTCTTGGATCAAGAGGCCCCCATTCTTTCAGAGGATCATCTTCAACGGTGTTAAGAATTTGGAGCATATGCACACCGCCTGAACTAGGTGGCGGCATGGTGGCGATTTTGTAACCTTTGAATTCTCCAAATATGGGAACGTGTTTTTTCACTTCGTATTGCATGAGGTCCTCAAGAGTCATCACGCCCCCCTGAGATTTGATATCGCGAATCATGCGCTTTGCTATCCACCCGCGATAGAAGGATTTCACACCATCTTTTGCGATTTGTTCGAGGGTTTCTGCAAGATCAGACTGAATTAGCAATTCACCTTTTCTCCAAACTCGGCCTTCTTCTTGATTGTAAAAAATGGCTTTCGCTGCAGGGTTGGCGGCCAGTTCTGTTTTCTTATCTTCTAAAGCTACCGCAAGCTCCTCATAGACCTCGAAGCCCCTACGAGCCAAATCCACGGAGGGTGTCACAACTTGTTTCCAAGAGAGCTTTCCATACTTCTGATGAATCTCCCAAAGCCCCGCTACAAGTCCAGGGACCCCTACGGCCAATGGCCCCTGCCGACTCTTCATGGAGTCTGGCTTGCCCGTTGCTTTGCTTAGGAACATTTTCTTATAGGATTGGATCGGGGCTCTCTCCCGAAAATCCCAAGCTTCCGTCCGAGCGGGCTCCTTGCCAATTGCGGGAATATGCAAAAGCATAAATCCGCCTCCACCAATTCCGGTAGAGAATGGTCTCTCAACTGAGATGGCAAAAGACATCGCAACAGCGACATCGACAGCGTTGCCGCCAGCCATTTCGATATCGGTTGCGATCGAGGTAGAGAAGCGGCCCTGAGAAGCGATTGCCATCCTACCCGTCCCACTGGACGAGGCTTGCTCTTCAGTTTGTTCCTCGTAAGGGGCGGTGGGAAGATATTCTACTACAGAAGCGCATCCCCCTAAAACTAAAACAATTAAGCTTAAATATTTCGAATGTTTACGACTCATCCCCAAAGCTCCTTCTTAAGGTCTAAAAGTTGACCCAGCCCTCAAAACAGGTAAAACAATAACTCCATGAAAAGACTATCCTCTCCCCGAATGATGAGCAAAGTTTGCCGGATAAAAAATAACCTAATTTCTTCGGCTGCGACGCTTGCCCTGCTCGTCGGGACTGTAGCCTTTGCCCAGCCGCTCCAAAGCAACAATGATTTTGAACCTACGGAACGAAGAGTTCGCTTTGTGAGCGTCATGGCGCCGCTGAGCAACATTCATGACTGGGACACCTTCGCCACAAGACTTCGGACTCTCAAAAGCAATGGAGTCGATGGACTTACGACTGATATCTGGTGGGGAAATTTTGAAAGAAGTGGAGACAACCAATTCGACTGGTCGTACTACAAACAATACGCGCGCGTTGTCGAGGCCTCTGGACTAAAGTGGATTCCGATTCTCTCTTTTCACCAATGCGGCGGCAATGTCGGTGACGACTGTAACGTGCCCCTGCCCAGCTGGATCTGGAACCTAGCTCCAGCCAGCGAAATGCAATACAAAGACGAGCGTGGCGTGGTCAACAACGAGTATGTAGCCCCCTTCTACCAAGACATCTATCCTCAGTACGCTGAAGCTATGAATTCGTTTTCAGCCAACTTCCAGGAATTCTCGTCCCTCATCAAAAAAGTCTATATCAGCTTAGGACCTGCGGGAGAACTGCGATACCCGTCCTACGCCCCTAGCACAGGATGGAACTACCCGCATCGTGGTTATTTGAATGCTTACTCCGATGCTGCCGTTCGAGATTTTCGGCAATACCTTTTTACGAAATACGGAAGCTTGAATGCGATTAACGAAGCCTGGGGCATCTTCCTGAATGGTTATGACGAAATCACGCCACCAAACGATGGTGATAATTTCTTCATCAACGGACGAGGGACCCCCTACGGCCGCGACTTTTTGTCTTGGTACCAAAGCGTTTTAGAAAGACATCTTGGCCGCATGCTCGATCTAGCTCGGCATCACTTACGGCCGCAGCTAGGAGCCCACATTCCATTCGGTGTGAAATTGCCTGGGGTGCATTGGCTCCACAACAGCCCGACTATGCCTCGTGCCGCAGAAAATGCTGCGGGAATGGTGGACTACGAATCCCTACTCAGACACATCAAATCAGAAGGCGCTCACCTCACCTTCACCTGTTTGGAGATGGACGATTACAACAAATGGAACGCCCCCTTTTACAGCGCCCCCAAGACCATCGTCAACAAAGTCTCGAGCATCGCCAACCGCATCGGCCTCCCCATCAACGGCGAAAATGCGATTGCCATCAACGGCTATCCTCAACGCTACGATGAGATCGCAGACGTTTTGTCTCGGTATCAGTACGAGTCGTTCACGCTTCTTCGAATCAACAATATCGTTGATAGCTGGGGCAACCCCACACAAGAGATGTGGCCGTTCCTTGATAAAATTGTTCGTTAGTTTTTAACGAGTTCCTCAACAAAATATCTGTGACATTCTGAAGGCACTTTCATACTAAGCTCCGGATGGAAGCTCGTCGCCATGCGATTGCCCTGCACAAGCCAAACGGCTCGCACCTCATGCGAAGCCATGACCTCGATGGCCGGGCCAATATTTTCGAATTGAGGCGCACGAATAAAAACAGCACGCTCAACATTAGGAAGCGATACTTCAAAACTCTCGAGCTGGGAACCATACGCATTCCTATGAACGTCGTAATCCATAAGTGAGAAAGATTTTTGAGTGCGACCCGATGGCAAAGGTGCCACGCTTCGAGCCATCAGGATGCTTCCCGCACAAACGCCCCAAACGGGCTTCGTCGCGAAGAACTGGAGCAACGCGGTTTCGAGATCAAAGACAGAAATCAAGCGAAGCATGGTCGAACTCTCGCCGCCAGGAATGATCATAGCATCGATCGATGGATCTAAAATTTCTTTGGAAGTTTTGAGGCGAACGACCTCGCAGCCGAGCGCTTCGAGATGAGCGACGTGCGGCTCGACGGCGCCTTGGAGACTTAAGATTCCAATGCGCCGTTTCGTCATGACCGTGAATTACCAACCGCGAGGTGCGAGTTGCTCACTTGGGGTAAGCGAGGAAACCTGAAGTCCACGCATAGCCGCTCCAAGACCACGAGATGCCTCAAGCAAAGCTTTCGGATCATTGTACATGGCAGCTGCTTTCACAATCGCTTTTGCAAACAAGGCTGGGTTGTCAGACTTGAAGATTCCAGATCCAACGAAAACAGTTTCTGCTCCAAGTTGCATCATAAGTGCAGCGTCCGCAGGAGTGGCGATTCCACCAGCTGCGAAGTTTGGAACCGGGAGCTTACCTTCTTTAGCAACTTTCAAAACGAGTTCGAAAGGAGCACCAAGTTCTTTGGCCTCGGTCATCAATTGCTCATCACTGAGAACTGTAAGTCTTCTGATTTGGTCAGTGATGGTTCTGAGGTGACGAACACCTTCAACGATGTCGCCTGTTCCAGCTTCACCTTTGGTGCGCATCATGGCCGCGCCTTCACCGATACGGCGAAGAGCTTCTCCGAGATTTGTAGCGCCACAAACGAAAGGAACCTTAAAAGCGTGTTTGTTGATGTGGTAAGCGTGATCGGCGGGAGTAAGAACTTCACTCTCGTCGATGTAATCTACGCCGATAGCTTCAAGAATTTGGGCTTCGACGAAGTGGCCGATGCGAACTTTGGCCATAACTGGAATCTCAACCGCGGCTACGATCTCTTCGATCATTTTTGGGTCGGACATTCTAGCTACGCCGCCGTCTTTACGGATATCAGAAGGCACTCGCTCTAGAGCCATAACAGCAACAGCACCAGCGTCTTCGGCGATTTTGGCCTGATCAGCATTGACCACATCCATGATCACGCCGCCCTTGAGCATTTCAGCCAAGCCGACCTTGAGATTGATAGTAGGGTTTGCGGGGTATTGAGGGGTAGTCATTATCCCCTTACATACTCAAATTGTGAGGCTAAGGGAATGACTTTTTAGGCCAATTCTAGAGGAAAAATGCTGCCAAAAGACATTTTTGAGGTGTTTCAACAAATTCTTAACAGAGTCCTAACTAGACCTTCACCGTGGGGGGCCTTAGACTGGTTCTAGGCAATTTATGACGATTCAAAATAGCAAGAAACCCCACCCATCATATCGCACGACCACGAAGCCCGCTGTGCTCGCATTTGCGGGACTTCTTATGGCTTTTGCTCCACAAGCATTCGCCAGTGGATCCAGCCTCACAGGATCGGGAGCGCAACGCCCAGGTGGCGGAAGCGGGGGCTCAGGTGGAGGTGCACACGGAAGTGGCGGCGGCGCGGGCAACGCTGGAGGCGGTGGTAGCTCAGCGGTTCCAAGCGGTGGCTACACAACAAAACAGGCACCTGCCGGAGCTCAAAACCGATTGAACATTGAGGCCTTCAAAGCCCGATTGGCTAAAATGAGAACGGATAAAGCAAATGGCAATTACACGACTGGTAATTGCGGCAGGGGCGTCCGCGAGTTGCTCGATATTCTGATGCCTAAGAAGGTTGGATCCAGCGCCAATGCGGGAAGCTGGAGCACATCCATACTAAACAAATGGGCTCCACCTTGCTATGCGAGCGTTCAAGATTCTAACCCGACTTACCAAAATTTTGATGTGAAAGACATGCCTCACAACTCGGGCCAAGGTAGCTCCGGCCACGTTGAGATTTATTATGAGGGCCAGTGGTATTCAGACTTTTCTCAGCCCAATTCCCTGGCTGCGAACACAAAAAGATACGACTCCAGCAAGGTCAAAGTCTATAGAATGACGGACTCCACCTCATGTGTCGGAGGGTCGATGCTCTCTCCGCTGGATTCGTCTACTGAACATGCTCAGTATCTATACCGAAGTCTGAGTGAATGGATGCTACCTTCAGCCCAGGCCAACACGCTCCCGAAGAAAGACAAAGGCAACGAGAAGGCTGAGAATCCTCCATCAAAAGTTGAAAAAATACTAGCCTCCGTTAATTCTGGGGAAAATGTGTCTTGGAAAGTTATAGAGATGAGTGATCCACGAAGAGTCGGTGTTTACCAGCTCTATAAATATACCGGAGAGGTCCGCAAGCTGATATCTGAAAATGACATCACCATCTTTCACCTTCTAGACCCCTACAAAAGCAACAAACTAGTGCCGGCTGCAGAGCTAGCCAGACAGGATTTCGACAACTGGGTCAAAGAAGTTGGCAAAGAAAGAGCACAAAAATTAATCCGTGCCGTTCCTGAAATGGCGACCCTGCAGAAAGATACTTATGTCGAGGCTGGCTTTAAATTGCCAGATCAATACATCATTTCCGTTTCGGATAGTAAGTGATTTTGTATTCTTGGGGAATCCTCGGGTTAAAGTGTAACTCGGAGAACTTCATGGAAGCATTTTTTGAAACACGCTCAAATTTTAAATGTTCTAAGTGCTTCGAAATATCAACATGTATCGCCACGAGGTCTGAGTCTCCGAGAGTGAACTTAAATAAAAGCTTATAAGGTGGCAGTAGCTGCTTAGCCATGAGTAGCTCCACCCACTTAAAGCCATCCTTCACATAGTATTTGAAATTATGCGCATCGACGGCTGCCCTCTGGGCTTCATCATATTGCTCCTTCTGGAACTTGAGCATTTGCTCGCGCAGAGGAGGAAAGACCTCGAACAACAAACTAAAGTCATACCCCTCCAAAGACCAGTAGTGCTCCAATAGGGCAGATTTGTATTGGTCTGGATTACTGGGGAGCTCAGGAACCGCTCTCCAAGCCTCATTCCCATTGGTGATGAATTCAATATTCGGGATCAAAGCCCCCTTCGTTCTGATACGAAGTTTGCGTGGGCATGAATAATCGACCGACAAAAAGTCTTCACTGATCGTACTCTTGAAAACGTAGGAGACTCCCTCGCCTCTGCGAGAGCAAGCAGCATCTTTCAAGACGGATTGAATTTGTTGAAAATCCTTTTGCTCTTCATTGACCGCCGAGTAAGAAGGCGCGACTGAAAAAACAAACGAAAAAACCGCGAGTGCCTTGAATGCACCAGCGGTTAAAGTATATTTCGAAAAGTTGAACTCTGTCTTTAGCTTCATGATCGAAGCCTCAAGGCAAGGTCTCAAAGTTAAGGCTGATCGGCAAAAAGGCATCTTGCCGATCAAACTATCTCTAAGACTTTCGTCCGTATTTCTTGTTGAATTTGTCCACACGTCCTTCAGTATCCAACATACGTTGCTTACCTGTAAAGAACGGGTGTGATTCACTTGAAATATCGACCTTGATCAAAGGGTATTCTTTACCGTCTTCCCACTTGATGGTCTCTTTGCTGCGCATTGTGGAGCGCGTCAAGAACTTGAGTTCACACGAGATATCTTGAAATACCACGAAATCGTAATTTTTTGGATGAATACCGTCTTTCATAACAATCAGGGGGTTTTACAAGAGGAGCCTGGTAGCGTCAATGGCTTTCTCTCCGCAAGGCATAAGAAATCCTCAAAATAATCAATTTTTGAAGTGCTTCAGCGAAAGGTTGCGGCAAAAACGACCAATCGACCTAAAATCCCGAAATCAAGCCAAAATCACGCAGTGCAAGATCAAGGTTTTCCAAACTAAATCCGATCTTAATCTATATGAATCAATTGATTTGGTCAGTTTTGCTTGGAGTTGCCACAATTGTCCTGCCCTGTCTTGGGATTGGACTCATTTTCTATTCGGCTACGGAGTTTTTTAGACGCAAAAGCGAAGAAACCACGGCTCCCAAGAAAAAAGCTCAACAAGGGACCCAAACAAAACCCGAACAAATTTTGGTATCAAGCAAGGCAATGGCTTCTCCCGCAAAAGAGACGGCCCTTCCCGCACCCAGGAAGATTAAGTTGCCACCGCCACCTACTCCTCCCAAATTCACATCAAGAAGAGTTTCTCCCGTAACTGACATTGTAATAGACGCCTCGAGAAAAGATCTTCAGATTAAAATGCCGTCAACTCTCAATGGAGCCATACGCGAGATCGTTGCTAGGCTGGACGAAAAAGTTGCACAGAGAAACAAGACGATTGTTCATATCTTGAAGCAACAAGATCCAACCTCGTGGGAATTTCGCTTCTTCACCTCGCAACTTTCCGAGAGCTCTAGCCGTGTATTGAAGCTGCTTGGAATGAGTTGCACGAAAAACTCTAGATTGATCTCCGAGAGAATGTTCAATCGCTGGCTACTAAAACTTTCGCAAGAATTTAGCTACCAAGACATTCTGCAAGACGATGCTTTTGTGAAGCTAGTCCTTACTACTCCGAAGTCTGAACTCAGAAAATTCTTGATTGATATAAAACAGAATCAGGGATGGATCATCTGCAAGCAAATTCTATCCACAAAGGGTTGGGAAACGCTCATTGCTCCAGTCAGAACTGAAGTAGCAAAAATGATGATTCCAAGCATCGTCTCACATGAGTCGATTCAGATTGTAAAACAAAAGATCGAGTTCAAAATCTGTGACTATCATGAATTATCGCAGATCGAAGAAGACTCGAAAGAGATCAGAACAACTTGGAGAACAGCATCAATTCCCGACGCTATCCGTGCCGGATTGAATCGAAAACGAATTAACCAAAGAGCAAGCAAAACGACGACGGCCATTCATACTCAACTCGATAAACACCTAGATGAAGATATGAAATCATGAATATTTATTCCATTATAGGCCTCGTATCTGCAGCGATCGTACTGGTGACAGGATTCTTCCTCGCCACGGACGATATGATGATGTTTTGGGACTTCCCCAGTTTGTTTATTGTTGTCGGTGGAAGTATCGCTGCCATTTCGATTTCATTTCAAATGAACAAAGTCTTCGCCCTGCTAAAGGTTTTTCTCAATAAAGTCATCAAAGGAAAATCTGAAATCGATTTTCCCGAAGTCATCGCAGACATTCTTCGCGTGGCCCAAGCTTATCAAACCGGTGGCGTCAAAAAGGCGCTTGAAACTTCCAAAGATCCCTATCTCAATGAAGGATTGCAGCTCGTTCAAGAAGGCGTAATGGATGCAGATACGATCTATGAAATTATGGAGAGTCGTAAAGACACCATCTACGCCTCTTACTTGAGTGATGCGGAGAAATTTAAGACTATGGGCAAATACCCACCTGCTTTCGGAATGATGGGAACGACTATCGGGATGGTCGTGCTTCTTGCCAACCTAGGCGGGGAAGATGCCATGCAAAAAGTAGGTCCTGCCATGGGTGTTTGTCTGATCACAACACTCTATGGAGTCATTATTTCTAACATGGCCATTGTTCCCATTGGCGAAAATCTCGAAAATGGCGCCAAACAACTAAAAATTAAAAACAACATCATTCTGGCTGGTATCGTTCTCATCATTGAAGACACCAACTTGATTGTAATGGCGGAGAAACTCAACTCATTTCTACTCCCCGCCCAACGGCTCGACTGGAAAGAAGTCATTAAATAACGGTGCATACTCGTGAGTGATGAAGACAACAAATCGGAAATTGAGGATTTAGAAGAAGCCGCAAAGGCTCCCAAAAAATCAAAAGCTCGAAGGCCCAAGGACATGGTGGACGAGCCCAACTCAAGCGATGACCAACTTTGGCTCGTCTCCTACGCGGATTTGATGACCCTGATCGCTTGTTTCTTTATCCTACTTATCGCTTTTGCCAACTTCGATCCCCAAACATTTTCGCGCAAAGCAAAGGTGTTTTCTGATGCGTTCTCCGGAAAACTAAAAACCAATCCCAATGAAATGCAGGAGATGATGAACGAAAT
>Ga0100402_1007489_pt1 | contig 10547 bp, 16 predicted proteins | sample CryGeyme20150102_FD_80419 | JGI IMG/M metagenome (GOLD analysis project Ga0100402, IMG submission 80419) | Groundwater microbial communities from Crystal Geyser aquifers in Utah, USA - Crystal Geyser metaG 2015-0102 | ecosystem: Environmental > Aquatic > Deep subsurface > Groundwater | place...
AGAAGGCGCGCGAATTCACGACGTTCCGCGTCCACGAAATCAAGCAGAGCAAGCCCTACCCCCTCCCTGTCGCCGACCTCTACATCTTCAGCTACAACATGCTCCACGGCTGGCTGGAAGTGCTCGCGTCCGGCATGTTCAAGTCCGCGGCCTTCGACGAGATACAGGAACTCCGGCATGGGCCGAAGAAGACCGAGTGGGACGCGAAGGGGACACAGAAGGGCAATGCTGCGCTCGTCCTCACCGAAGCTGTCGACACCAATGCCAGGGGCGTCCTGCTCGGCCTGACAGCGACGCCTGTCTACAATTACGGCGACGAGATGCACACGGTCATGCGCTACATCGCTCCCCATGTGCTCGGCGATCGCGAAGAATTCATTCGTGAGTGGTGCCATGGTGACGGAAGCGGGCACGCGATCGTCAACGATCCAGACGCGCTCGGCAGCTTTCTCGACAGCACGGGCTATCGTTTGCGCCGGCGCGAGGATGACGAAGTCGTCGACAAGTCCATGCCGCCGCCGAACATCGTGGAATTCGAACTCGATTACGACCGGATCGCGCTTCAGAAAGAAGAAGAGATCCTGAAGTCGCTCGCCGAAACCGTGCTCACGGGCAAATTCGAGGATGCGGGCCAGGCCAGCCGCGAACTGGACGTCCGGATGCGCCATCTGACGGGCGTCGCGAAAGCGAAGCCGGTCGCCGCCTACGTCAACATGCTCCTGCGCGAGCGCAAGAAGGTGGTGCTCGCTGGCTGGCACCGCGACGTCTACGATCTGTGGCGCTACGCGCTCCAGAAGCACAATCCCGTGCTCTACACCGGCAGCGAAAGCCAGGCGGGCAAGGCACGCAACGTCGAGCGGTTCTGCGAAGGCGACAGCGACGTGCTGATGATCTCCCTTCGATCAGGTGCCGGTCTCGATGGGCTTCAGCACGTTTGCCAGGACGTCGTCTTCGGCGAACTCGATTGGTCCCCCCAGGTGCATTACCAGCTTCTCGGCCGCGTCCGCCGGCCCGGCCAGCTTCACCAAGTCACCGGGCACTATCTCCACGTCAACGGCGGCAGCGATCCGGTCCTGATGTCGATGCTGGGCGTGAAGGCCGATCAGTCGCGCGGGATCCTCGATCCCGGCCAGGCGCCTCGAGCACGGGTCAACGATGACAGCCGGATCAAGACGCTCGCGCGGTTCGTGCTGGATGGCGATCGTGCATAGCGAAAACACGCTCGTTGGCGAACGTCTGGTCGCGCAATGCCTCGTTTGCGGCGAACCGGCGATCGGCGAAGCTGACGACGAAATTCGCCCGTGGACATGGCGGTGCGAGAAGCACGCCGACCGCAATCCCTGCGCAATCGAAGGCTGCTCGAGATCTACTGCCGCCGACGGCCGCCTGGACGCCGGGCATTACTGGCTATGCGGCTTTCACTGGCGCCTGGTCTGTCCGCCCCATAGCCGCGAGCGGCGCGCCTATCTCCGGTTCTTCCGCATCGCGAAGAAGCATGGATGGGATGACGCGCTGCGAACGCGCTTCTGGCGATACTGGCACGGGCTGGTCCGCCGCGGCCGGCGACAGATGGAAGACACCGGCTCGATCGATGTCGACGAGATCCACCGCATGTTCGGCTGGGATGACTGACGATCGTCGAAAGATCGCGCTCGCCATCTACCGCGCCAGCCGCGGCGTGATCCCAGCGGCCGAGCGCCAGGCGCTCTACGCATTTCTCCAATCGCTCCCCGGTGGCGCCCCCAAGAAGCGCCGCAAGATCCATAGCTGGCATCGGAAGAAGAAGCCGGCAGCGAAAGCCGTCTCGAGAAGGCGGCAGACGCGGCGCAGCGCAGCGCAGGACCGCCAACTGCGACTGCCCTTGGACGAGTGACGGGCCGTTACCGTTTCGAGGTTCGGATTTTGGTCGGAGGCCGACCATTTCAGCGGTCCTCCACCGCTTCCCCCCTGCGGGGGGCTTAGGAAGGACCCGAAGCCGGGGGGGGCGGGGCGCGCGTCGATCGCGTCGACGATCGCCGGCACCTGCGCCTGTCGACGCCTGTCGACGCCTGCGCATTGTAACGCTTGCAATCGTCGACAAGCGCGCGCATATAAGGCGAGCGACCGGCGCCCGATTCGGCACCGGCTACCGCAAGAGAAAGGGAAAGCCACCATGGCCACCACGATCACCACCGAGAACGGCGCCCGCCTCGCAGGCTATACGCGCCCCCTGTTCGCCGACTCCGATTTCCATAGCCTTTCGCTCTACGTCCGCCCCGATGCGGACCTAGACGGCACGTTCCGCGCCTTTTGCCGAGACGAATGCGAGATGTTGAACGTCAACGGCTGGCATTTCGATTTCAGCGATAACGAAGCGGGGGACGAATAATGGCCTATGCCGAGACCGGAGCGCGCGACATGGTGACGCGCCTTGCCAATGCGAACGAAGCCGGAGCGCGCCACCTAGCGCGGCTGGGCGGATTGTCCGAAGAGGAAGGGCGCATCGCGTGGCGCGTCTATTGCCATATCGGCCTAGCGCGCGCCGATGCTGTCACCGGCCAGCCTGACAATCGCCACGGCGCCTATCTCGATCGCGAGCCTATCCGCAATGCCGTGGCGAATGCCGACGAATTGCTCGCCCTTCGCCCTACCCCTTGGCGCAAGCGCCGATAGCCGAAACAGGGGCGCGCCTAGCGCCCCTGTCGCGCCGCCCATGGCCTAGCGGCGCCTGATGATGGCAGGCCACGAAAGGGAATAGAATGAACCACCAGGACTCCGCACCGATGCCGCGCGATCGATCGCGCCGCCCCCATGCCAAGCGCGCCACCATGGCACGCCGCAACGCCCGCAAGGCGAAGCGCTGGACGATCGGCGCCGCCCTTCCCTCTCCCGCCTTCGCATAAGGAACGATTCGACATGACCACCACCACCACGCTCGCCCGCGCCCTTGCGGATGCCTTCGAAACCGCCAAGCGCGACAATGCCGAATGGCACGCGGGCAAACAGGCGAGGCGCGACGGCGTGCCTATTAGCGATTGCCCCTATCTCGACGGAGGCACCCGCGCCGCACGGTGGCGGCTGGGCTGGAAAGAGGGCGCGCCCGATGGCGAGTAAGCGCGTGCGCTGCTCGCAATGCTCCGGCACCGGGCGCGTGCCATGGGAGGGCACCGGGCCATGGGCGGGGCAAACGTCGCGCGCGTGCTCGACGTGCCAGGGGAAGGGCTGGAACCGCAACGGCGATGAATATCGGATATGGGGCCAGCGATAGCGATTGATCGGGCGGCGCGTTGTAACGCTTGCAATGCGCCGCCGCTTCCCCCATATCCCCCTTTGCCGAAACGGCGCGCCCGTCGCGCCGTCACGCCGGAACAGTCCAACCGGCGTCTGATGATGGCAGGACATTGAAGGAGAATTAGACCTATGAACGCTCAAACCAATTTCACCGCCGCAACCGCGCTGCTCGCGCTCACCGTCGACCGCAAGGCGCTGGTCGACGCGCTCCAATCGATGAAGGCCACCGGCGCCCATATCATCGAAAAGCGCAACATGCAGGACAATGGCGACATCGCCGAAGCCTACATCTCGGAACCTGCGGTCGACTATGCCGAGGCGGACGACGACGATTTCTGGCGGTGCCTGCGCAAGCCCGAAACGCCCGAGATCGAATGCGGGCAATGCGAAGGCACGGGCACGATCGAAGGCGGGCTAGGCGGCGACGGCGATGACGAGGAATGCCCGGTCTGCGATGGAACCGGGCGCATCGCCAACCCTGTGTTCGACGAGGGGGAAGGCTGATGCAGCGCTTCTCGCTCTCGGCCACCTATGCAACGCCGTCAGGCAACAAGGGGAGCCGCACGAAGATCATGGCCGCCGCCGACATCGGCCAGGCCATGTCCATATTCCGCACCGCGATCCAGCGAGGCGGCAACAGCAAGATCGACATCCACGCATGGCCGATCGACGAGACGAAGGAGATACGAAGCCATGACTAACCCGACGACACGATCCGCGCTGATGGCAAGCGGCGCCACGATGATCGCGGAAGTCGATTCCCTGCCGCTGGAGGCCGAAGCGCGCGCCGAGACCGTCACCTATACCCGGCTGGGCCTGTGGTGGATCGAGGACGAGCACCGCCCCTTCTACGCCGTGGTGGAAGGGCTTTGCGGGCCAGCCGCCGACGAGTGGATGGAGAACCGCTTTCGCGCCGTCCCCTACGGCACGATGGACCGCGCTCTGAATTCGTTCGATCCGACGAACCTGCACGCCGAATTGCTGGAAGCGATCGAGAGCCAGGGCTATCTGTCCGGATGCTTCCCCGACGCGAACGAATTGCGCCGCAAGAGGGCGCAGGCGCGGCGCGGCTATCAGGGGCCGGACGACATGCGCAAGGCGATCGAATGGCTCTACGACAATGTCGGGGCGCCGCTCACCGTCACCGCGAAGCGCGTGGAGGCCGATTTCGGCGTGCCGTGGCGCACGGTCTACAATGCGCTCCAGGGCAAGCCGACGACGGGCTGGGCGCCGGGCTTCATCGCCGCCATGCGCCATTTCGATCGCGGCGCGTGGAATGCCAGCCGCGCCAAGGCGGACGAAGAGCAATGCGCGCATGAGGCGTGGAACGAGATTGGGGGCGGCAAGCGCTGCGCCGATTGCAACGAATGGCTCGGCCAGGTCGACCAGGAAGGGGGCACCGATGACCCCGTTCGGTGAATTGGCCCAGCGCGTGATGCGTTTCGCCGGCGCGAGCCTCGCGAAAGACGAGCGCGGCGAGCGCGGTCCCCAGCCGGTCGAGATCATCCCCGGCATGCCGTCCGCCCCTGAACCCTGTTGCCTGCCAGCCGGGTCGTGGAGCGCGGACGCGCACCCTCGCGATGCGATCGGCCAGCCGAAGATCAACGGCATTCGTGTCATGGCGCTCCAGCAGCGCGTGGTCTCGAGAAATGCCCTGCCCTTCGATGCGGCGCTCCATTGCCTGCCCGCGCTGGACCGGCTCGAGCGCAAATTCGGCGAGCCGATGGTCTTCGATGGCGAGTATCAGGAACCGGAAGGCTTCGCGGCCACGCTGGCGGCGCACAAGCGCGGCGAGGGATGCGGCACGTTCTATCTGTTCGACGCCGTGCCCTACCGGGAATGGAAGACGAACCGCTTCACCGAGAAGCTGCGCACGCGGCTGAACTGGCTGGACCGGCTGGCGCCGGACGACGAGCCTTTCCTGTCGTTTCTCCACCCGGTCGATCTGCCAAGCGCAAGCCATGCGATCCAGCTTGCCGGGCGTGCCTGGGCGGCGGGGACCGAAGGGCTTGTCGTGAAGGACGCGCGATCGATCTACCACCGGGGACGGTCGAGCGATTGGCTGAAGCTGAAGCGAGTCGACTCGCTCGACGGGCCTGTGCTCGACGTGGTGATCCCCGACGGCGATCTGGAGCGCGGTGTCGCCCTGGTCCGCCTGGACGGCAAGACGCACAAGGTCGCGGCCATGCCAGCAGACATTCGCGCGATGCTGATCCACGACAAGCACGGCACCGATGGCGGTCTCACCGGCCAGATGGTCGAAGTCGCCTTCAACAACCGCACCGATACCGGCGCATTGCAAGGCGCGCGCATCGCTCGCCTGCGCCCCGACAAACCGAAAGGAGAATAACTCATGTCCGACCACCAACCGAATGACATCTCGCTTTGGGACTTGATGAAGAATGGCGCCGCCTGGACGATCATTCTCACCGCCCTGTTCTTCGTCTTCGGCGCCGACGTGCTCAACGGCTTCGTCGACCTGATGCACGCGCTGGGAGCGAAATGATGGGGCGCGCTATCCTGTGGGGCACGCTTGCCCTGATCGTCGCCACGCTGGCCGCTCACGCCGCCATGCTGGCACCGGCGCCATGGAACGGGCTTCTCGGCCTGATCGGCATGCTGCTCGCATGGCTCCCCCTCTATCGGGCGCTGATGATCGCCAGCAAGAAGGGAGGCCGCTGATGCTGAAGAAATATCTCGTAGCCCCAGCCGTTGGGATGGCGATGTTCGTCGGCCTGACATGGCTTATCGAATGGGAGATCGCATTCGGGCAAGGCTTCCGGCGAGACGTTGTGATGGGCGCGATCGCTGGCATGCTTTCGGTGACGCTCGCCCGCTGGATCAATCGGCAACGGCGTAAGCCTCGACCCTTGCTCGTCTATGCGGCCAGCGAAAGGCAGGCGATCGACGCGGCGGCGGCGATCAATGACTTGCGGCCCGGTAGCGCAATGATCGCGTTCGGCGATGTCGCGCCGTTCCTGGCGGATTGGCATGCGGGCAAGTTTCCTGTGCTCGTCACCAGCTACCGCCTTTGCACCGGCTTCCGCGCGCCCAGCAACGCGAGCGTGATGCTGCTCGACGCGCGCCCCTCCGCTGGCCACCGCATCCAATGCGCGGGCCGCGTCAACCGCTTCTCGAAAGGCACCCCATGAAAGACATCGAACGCATCTACACGCACGCGCACCTGTTCTGTGGCATCGGCGCCGGCGCAAAGGGCTTCAACCAGGCCCAGCCGCGCATCGGCCACCTGACGGGCAAATTCCGGTGCCTGGGCGGCATCGACGTGGACGCCGGGGCGATCGATGAATTCGAGCGCCAGACCGGCGTGAAGGGCACCGTGCTCGATCTCTTCAACCGCGAGCAATTCGAAGCCTTCCACGGGCGCGAGCCTGACGCGGATTGGCGCGAGGCATCGCCAGCCGATCTTCTCGCCGCCTTCGGCTCGAGCACGCCCGACGTCGTCTTCACCAGCGCGCCGTGCAAGGGCTTCTCCGGCCTGCTCTCGTCCAGCCAATCGAAGACGGACAAGTATCAGGCGCTCAACGGCCTCACGCTGCGCGGCGTCTGGCTGATGCTGGAAGCATACAAGGACGATCCCGTGCCAATCGTGCTTTTCGAGAACGTGCCGCGGATCGCGTCGCGCGGCCGATTCCTGCTCGACCAGATCATCGCGCTCCTGCGCAGCTACGGCTACAACGTGAACGAAGACACGCACGATTGCGGTGAATTGGGCGGCCTGGCGCAATCTCGAAAGCGCTTCCTCCTGATCGCCCGTCACCCCGACAAGGTGCCCCCCTTCGTCTACCAGCCGCCCAAGATGCGCCTGCGCGGCGTCGGGGAAGTCATCGGCCACCTGCCCTTGCCCGGTGATCCCGTGGGCGGCGTGATGCACCGCATCCCGTCCCTGCAATGGCGGACGTGGGTGCGCCTCGCCTTCGTGCCGGCGGGGAAGGATTGGCGCGCGCTGAACGATCTCCGCGTCGAAGACGGCGTCCTGGCCGATTTCGGCATCGTGCCGGACCAGCCGATGCGCGACAATGCGCTCGGCGTCATGGGATGGGACGAGACTGCCGGCGTCGTCATCGGCAACCAGCGCTCCCCCCTTCAGGGCCGCAACAGCGTGGCGGACCCTCGCCCTGGCCCCATGCACAATGACGGGCTGGGCGTTCGAAGCTGGCAGGATCCCGCGCGCGTCGTCGCAAGCGCCAGCCGCCCCGGTAACGGCGCGCATTCTGTCGCGGATCCTCGGCCCCAGCAGGTCAATCAGACCTATGCGCAATACGGCGTGAAGGCGTGGGAAGAGCCGGGCGCCACCGTCAGCGCGCAAGCCCTGCCCGGCGGGGGGCCGCATAGCGTCGCCGATCCCCGCCTACACCGCGTCGCGCATTCGAACGTCTATCGCGTCGTCAGCTACGCCGATGCGGCGACGGCGGTGACGTCTTCGCGCGATGTCGCCGTGGCAGACCCTCGCCCGCCCAAGGCCGACTATTCCAGCCGGAAATACAAGGTCCATGCCTATGAGGACGCGGCGCGCACCGTGATCGGCGCGTCGACGACGGGGGACGGCGCCTTCGCGGTGGCGGACCCGCGCGGCGCTGAAGATGCGAGCAAGCTGCACGGCAAGTATCGCGTCGAGCAATGGAAGGGCGAAGCCAGCCGCGCGGTGATCGCCGGGCGCGACAATGGCGCCTTCGCTGTCGCCGATCCCCGGCCTGCGCTTGGCACCGATGGCCAGCGCGAGCACTACCAGACCGGCGGCCATTACGGCGTCGTCGATTGGGACCAGACCGGCTATTGCGTGTCCGGCTCGGCCCGGCACGACAACGGCTGGAATAACGTCGCCGATCCTCGAGAAGCGGACGTCGCTGGCGAGCCTGCCCCGCTCCCCGAAGCCACCGATCGCCTCGTCTGTCGAATCGTGGCGCCGGATAACACCTGGCACCGGCCCTTCACCACGCTCGAATTGGCGTCGCTCCAATCGATCGTCGATCCGGAAGAGGTCTTCGGCGTCGACCAGGACGGCGCATGGTTCGTCCGCGAAGGTTTCGAGATCCAAACGACCAGCGATGCGACGCGCCGCGAATGGATCGGTAACGCGGTCCCCTCGGCCGCCGCGCGCGCCATGGCCACCACGATCGGCGAAGCGCTGATCCTCGCTGGCATGGGCGAGACGTTCACGCTGTCCAGCCGCGAGATATGGGTAAAGCCTCTCGCGCTCGCGCTGGCTGTCGACAACGATCAACAGGCATGGAGGATGGACCGATGATATTTGGCGAGGTCAAAGCGCCTGGGTGCGAAGATTGCGTCGTTGAGGGAGGGCGCGCCTATTGCACTATGAATTGTTCGCCTCGGGAGAGCGTGCGGAGCGCAACGGGACAGGGACATCTTTCGCTTTTTCCGCATCGTGAAGGATGGCCCCAACAGCGCGAGATCGTTTTACGCATTCTCGAGGACTTCATGTCGCAAGAGGACCAGGATGGCCCGTTTGGATCATACCGAATAATGTCCGCGAGTTTCGGGTTCGACCCGAAAGGCGCACGCTTGTTCCGTTTCACTTACGAGGTCGCCGGGTGATCCTGCTCGATAAGCTGACGCAAGCGCTGCCCGACGCTGGCGGCGTGTTGAAGCGCTTCGCGGGCGAGGCGATCGTGCTGCGCGTCCATCCCGACGTCGTCCGGCTGGCCGGGGAATTGGCCACTCGAGACGCCGACAAGCTGATCGCGAGCATGCCAACGGCATTCTTTCCAGCCGATATTTCGTGGATCGAATGGCGGATGGACCCCGACGGCTACAGCGAAGGCGGCGACATGGGGATCATGTATGCCGGCACGCCCGGCGTGCGCGCTGGGAACGCGGTGCATTATTCGTGGAAGGACGGGCACGACACTCCCTGGTCGGCTATGGACTTCGCGATAGATCTCGAGGCGGGCAAGATGACGCCGAATGTCGCCCAGCCGGGCGTCGACCCGATCCGCGCGTCCGCGGCCTTCCACAATTCGATCAAGCCGTTCACGCTGGCACTGCTCGCCCTGGTAAATTCCCCGAAGATGGTGAAGCGCATCCCGGCGAAGGTCGAGAAGCTGAACCGAAAGCGCGCATCGCTGGGCCGCTACACTTTCCACCCTCACCATACCGTGCGTCTCAACGTCGATCGCAGCACATTCACCGTTCAGGAGGGACATGGGGGAGATGGCGCCAGCCGCGCGCTGCATTTCGTTCGCGCCCATCTTCGCCTGTGGAACGGCAGTTATATCCTCGTCCGGCCGCATTGGCGCGGCGATCCAGCCGTCGGCATCCGGTCGACGTCCTACGAGGTAGACCGTCAGCATTCGCGCTGGCAGAATTGAGCCAGGAGAGACCTATGACCATTTCGCGTTTCGTTTCGAGACTGCGCGGACAGAAGCCCCGCCCCCCATCGAAAATTCAGCCTATGCCGGACCCCGTAAAGGAATACTGGCGCGCGCGGCGGCGAAACGTGTGCCGGCAGGCGCTCCCGTGGATCATAGTGCTCGTCCTGGCGCTGATCGCCCTACCCTTCACGCTATGACCGATCGGCCGCGGAACGAAGTGCCGTGCGGGCTGTGTCGGCAATGCTGCTACCATGAGCACGTCTTCCTGCATCCGGAGCATGGCGACGTCGTCGAGGACTATCGGACGACAGAAGTGATCGATCCCGCAACCAGGATGGTAAAGACGGTGCTGGCGAAGCGGCCCGACGGATCCTGTGTCTATCTCGGCCCGTCAGGATGCACGATCCACGATCGCGCGCCGTCGACATGCCGGGCGTTCGATTGCAAACGCCTCTATGATCGGCTCGAGAAGATCATGAAGCCCGAACAGCTTGCCGATCTCACCCTTCGATCCCCTCCCCTCCAGGTCGGCAGGCGCCGCTGGCTGGGCGTGCGTCCGTAGTCTTGCGCGGCTGCGCAGGCGGTGGCATAGCAATCGCGCTCGACAACGGTTGGTGGTCAATCGGTTCAACGAGCGACGGCGGCGTCTCTTCGGGGGCGTCGCCGTTTCCGTATACGCTGACGCGACGCGCCCCGCAGCGGCTTGGTGATCCACCGGCGGGGCGCGGAGCACGTCCGTCGACAAGGCGGCCAACCCACCAAGCCGGGTGCTTCGACATAGACCCTGTATATTTTCGGAGAGAATTGCAAACGGCGTTACCGCTTTGGCGCGCGCGCGAAGGCGGACGATGGCCATCTCCCCCGTTGGGGAGGCTTTCGATCCTGTGAGGCGTTCGAAAATGGCAGGCCCGTGGCACCTGCCCCTCC
>Ga0100402_1007492_pt1 | contig 10541 bp, 14 predicted proteins | sample CryGeyme20150102_FD_80419 | JGI IMG/M metagenome (GOLD analysis project Ga0100402, IMG submission 80419) | Groundwater microbial communities from Crystal Geyser aquifers in Utah, USA - Crystal Geyser metaG 2015-0102 | ecosystem: Environmental > Aquatic > Deep subsurface > Groundwater | place...
ATTTTATAATTTATATTAAACATTAACTTTAATTATATTATATTTTTAATTAATTAATAAATGCTTTGAATTATCATTATATAATTTAATATAATAATTAAAAACAAATAAAATATACTTATATAAATTTATTATATTTAATTAAAAATGAATCTAATTTTGTAATTATTTAAAATCCCAAAAATTTATCGTATCTTTAAAGTTTCCACCTGCTGTTGCAAATTGAAAATTATTGATTTTAGTCAAATTCCATTCTATTGTTATTGTGCCAATAGTTTTTATACAATTTCCATATCTTAAGTCCCAAATTTTAATTGAATCTGAACACGCACTTGCAATTTTTGTTTTACTGAGTTTAACAACAGAATGAACATAGTTATTATGACCTTTAAGCATTTTTGTTCTTGTGCGCTTATATTCAGAAAATTCCCATAACAAAATCTCTTTTTTTGCTAGGCCTATGCTTGCAAATTGGGTTTTATTTATTTTAGTAATACCATATACTTGAGCATTATCACCTTTGAAGAATTTTAAACAATCTCCATTCACAAAATCCCATAATTTAATTGTTTTAATTGTTTTATTATTATAAATATTTGAAATTCCTGCACTTACAATTTGAGTACTATTAACTTTAATAAGTCCTTGAATTTTACAAAGAAGATGATTAATTGTTATTAAGCAATTCCCAGTTTCTATATAATCCCATATTTTAATAGAAAAATCATAACTTCCACTTGCAATTTGAGAATTACTGAGTCTAATAATGCAAGTAATAAGGTAATTATGACCAGTAAGATTCCTCAAGACTTTATCACTTTCTAAATCCCAAATCTGGATCATATTAAAACTATTTCCTGTTGCTAATAATCTTTTACTTAATGAAGAAAAACATGTAAGTCTCCCTATTGTGTTCGTGTAAGTTTTAACGCAAATCCCATTTTGAAGATCCCAAATACTAATTAAATTACTGTTATCTCCGCTTATTATTTGATTTTTTCTGAGTTTATCGAGACAAATTACACTATTATTTTTACCGGTAAAAAGAGATTTTAATTCAAAGAAACTGCTCAAACTTATGTCTTCTTTTAAAATACACTGGTATAACTTTTTATATCTTATTTCTTTAAGTGTTTCGGCTAAGTCTTCTGGACATAGCACATAAGATAAAGTAAGACTTTTCTTCTTAATTCGACAGAAAGGAATAGATTTCATTTATTATTTTGTTAATATAATATATATAATTTTATTCTTATTTTGATTATTGAATAATAATAGAAAAATTAAAAATATAGTGTTTAATTTTATATAATTCTTTTTAAAGAAATATTAAGAATAAACTAATTATTGAGTAGTTTAATTATGTTTTGGGGATTGGGGATTGGGGATTGGGGATTGCCCAATCCCCAATCCCCAATCCCCAATCCCCAAGTTTATGTTAACATTTAAATTAACTATAAAGTAACAAATAAAAAATAATTAGTATAACAATTAGTATAATATAAGTTAATATATTATATCTAGTAATAAATTATGTATTGACAATCTCATTTAGTAAAGTTGATATAAAGTTATCAATGTCTTTAATGTTTATAGTTAATACGTAATAATATTATAAGCATAATAAGAATATATGGTAACATATATGGTGGTTCGATAATATTGTAATACATTTTAGCTATGGAATTTACTTAATTTTACTTTGATTTATTTTACAATAATATATTTTTTTTAAAGCAAACGTTATGTTTCATGTTTATATAAATGTTTCTACTTAGAATAATCTCTTAACAAATTAACTATTAAGAGAAGTTTAGAAAATAGATATTTGATATGGCAGATTACTGTAACATAAGCTAATTAGTAATAGCAGATGCCAATTAAAAGTGCCATATTTATAAAATTAAATCAAAAATGTATATATAATAAAATAAGTTAATAATTAAAATGTTATATCTAGAAATAAAAGTTCTAAAATTTTACTTTATGAAAGTTTACAAGAATAAATAAATTTTTAATTTTTGTTTAACACTTCAGATGGAAACATAATATAATATACTCTACATTCTTAATTAACTTAGTTACATGAATAAGTTAGTGTAATTAATAGAGATTTAATATAGCAAACTTAGTAACAAAAGTAATAAAAAATCTACTTTTGGTAATTGAATTTGCACCATTTATAATTAAATTAATAATTTCAATTAATAATGAAAATTAATTATTAAATTTATATATAATGGACTATGAGTCTAGAATATCTATAGATAAGGATTTATTTGCAATACTCGAAAATAACTCAATACAAGTATATAATACAAGCTTATAAGCTAATCTAAATAAATTTTAGGTATGGGATGTAAGGAAGCAATCTTATACCCAGACGTTTACATTTACAAAAGAAAAAATAAAGAAAATGGAATTTATTAAGATAGAAGGTCAACAATTGATAGTAGCTTCAGATAATAAAGGATATATTTACCTAATGAATATAAATAAAAATGAGTTATTACCACCTATTAGTAAATACATTATATAAATGAATATTTATAATTTTTAGAAATTCAGGATGACGAAATCATTGACTTTAAACTTTCTAAACATAAATCAATAATATATACTATAAGCACAAGACAAATTTACATTTATGATTATCTTAAAAACGAGTTGAAAAACACAATAAAACTTAATAAGAATAAATCAGGACAACTAATAACATTAGCAGTTGATAACAAAGATAAAACACTAGTTTTTGCCTTAGATCAAGAAATTAATTCTTTAGATTTAGATTCATTAACTAATAAGGTAAAACAAACTTAGTTAACTATTTAACTTATTAATATTTAAATAATTACCAATATAGAATTTTAATGTTGTCGGTCAACACTCTTCTAATGTTTCTTTCCTAAACTTTAGTGACAATAATAGCTTAGTTATAAGTGGATGTTATAATGATAATTATGTAAATATATGGCATTTGAAAAGCAAAAATAAAGAAAGTAAAGATTTATCCTCAACTGAGCCACTTATTAAACTACTCACAAACTCTGTTGTCTGCAGAGCAAATCTATACTTTATTGAAAAAGGTGTTTATCATTGCTTTTGTTACAATAAGAAATTTATTTTTGGATATAAATTAGTATTATCAGAAATAAACACAAGTATTCCTCAAAATCCAGAACTTGAAATAGGATTCGCAGATAACAATTTACTAGCCTTCGAAAAGAATAGTTCAGAATCAATAATATTCGTATACGGCAATCCTTTCCTTTTAAAAAGCAAGATAATTAAATATGCAAAGTCACCAAAAGAATTTAAAGAATCTCATATTCAAATACAAAAAATCAGTACTAAAACTAATAATACTCAATTAAAGAATGAACAAAATCAAAAAGTTCTCGGAGAAATAGAAATGAACGAAAACGAAGAAGAAGCCGAGATTAACTCTGAGTTTAAAACTATATTAGATAAAATCAAAGACGGAAATAGAGAAAGAGAAGCCTTAAACAAGGTTAACGAATCAAAAATCAGTTTATTAAATGTATTAAGAAATGCTGTAATCAATAACGACAACAAAGCATTTGACTGGGCTTTAAATCAAAAGGTATAAATAAACATAAAATTTATATATAATTTAACTTATAATTTAACTCCTTGTAGGACTTAACAACTGTTGAGAATACATTACGAGGAATGGAAAATACTGATATCGAGGCATTCTTAGTAAAAATCATTGAGAATTTTGAGTCATCAACAATGTTTAAGAAAAATTTAGTTATGTGGCTAGAATCCTTACTTAGACTACACTTTTTAAATATCTTATCTCTACCATCAAAAACATTAGATAAACTTAAGAACTTACAAACTTTAATCAAAAATAGAACAAAAAGTTTAAATAAAGTCGTAGAGGTTAAATCAAAGTTAGAAAACTTAATGACATTATTTGGAGCTAATAGATCTCTAAACAATAATCAACAAATAAATGATGTAAAGACATACACACCAATGGGAGTTTATAATGAAAGTGATAGTGAAGACGAATTTAAACAAAGTAATATAGTATAAGTAATAATTCCTTAGAAATATCAAACAAAATGATTAAAAACAAAGTGAAACCCACAACAGTTAAAGCATTCAAAAAGGAAAAGAAATCAAAAATTGAAAGTGAAAAGCTAAAAGACTCAGTCGAGAACAAAATAAGAAACGAAAAAGAAATGCATTATATCGATCATGATATAGAAGAAGATAACTTAGATGTAGAAGAAAATGATAGGGTAATTAATAAATAATAATATACCCTATTTATAATAAATATAATCATCTATATAGGAAGGAGAAGATTTTGATTATGAAGATGGAGACGATGGGTTTGATGATAACGATATGGATATCGATGCCGATGAAAGTGATTAGGAAGAATATCATTAACATTATCATTATCCTAATTAATAAAATAAATTTCTATGAACAAAATAATAATTTAATCAAATTAAATGTATGTTTTTATAGTTTTGACTAGTTATTTATTGTTAATTTATATGTTATAATAATATGTTATTTTATTTATTTATTTGTTTATTTATTAATTTAATTATAGCTTTTATTATTTAATATGAGTTTGGGAAGACAATTAGGGTTATTTTTTGCATTCGGTGTAGGAATAATAGGAGGTCAAGTTATTATAAGAAAATTATTTTTCAGTGGATCAGGATCTAAAAAGCAAGAAAATTATAATACTCAACAACCTTCTAAACCAATACAAATTCATCAAAATAAAAATATTCAACAGAATAATTCTCAATCAACAAATGGTATTAAATATACATAATAAAACATAATATTAATTTGCTAGATATATTTGGAGGAATATCAAAAGGATTATCTAGTTCTAGTGATGATAAAAGACATTAAATTAAAGACTTTAATATTAATTAAGAGTTTGTAGTAGATTAAATGAATTCCTTAAACTCATAGTTTAATATATGATAATATTAGTATATAAATGTACGTAATTTAATCGTGCTTATTAATTTTATTTTATTTGTAATAAATTGGCTTATGTATTATTTGTATTTGTATTGATATTTAATTAATTTTAACAATTTCAATAAATTAATTTAATAATTAATTTAAATGCTGAGCCAAAGATCGAATAACTATAATGACGATTGGGTTGATGATGTAATAGAAAAAAATCGAAATCGTAAAAAATTAACTTAATTAACTGATAAAACGATTAATAAGTCCTTTTTATATATTAATAATAATTATAATATAGAACTAGATATAATAAAACAAAAGAAGACAAAATCAAAAGAAAAACCAAAAGGAAACTTATCAAGCTTATCTAACTTATCTCCTAAAAATAATATAGATACAGGATTTTCGTTTACTAACAAAAACTTAACGTCAAATTTTGCTGTTAATTCAAATATTCATACAGCTAATAATAAGCATAATTCAGATTTTAAAACTTTAGACAGTGGAAGTATTACAAAACCTACATTGAATTTTTTGTATTCTCCTAATAATCATTATAATGGAATATTAAGTAAGCCAACATCAACATCAGCAGCAACAACTACGTATAAAAGTAAAGAGAATGTAAATGTTAAAGATTTAATTAATCAGTATCAAGATATTAGTAGGTATAATATTCAATATTATATATTAAATATTGATATATTTAAATTTAGAAAGAATATAGAAAACCTAAACTCAATAGGAAATTCTAACAATAATAGCAACAGCAACAATAAAAGTAAACATGATGAAAAACTAAACAAGTTTAGACACGAAGCAGAGTAAGATTATATAGTTATCTAATTTTATAATATTATAATAGTGAAAATATCTCATATAAGAAATTCGAACCTGAAAACATAAGAAAAAACGAAAAGATCATTGACTTAGTTGTCAATTTCGTTAATAGAATGCATCATTACCACTTTCTATCCAAATTCGAAAAGATTAATGTAAATAATATAGATTTCAAACAATTAAATACCATGTTCTTGGATATAGAATTATTCATCTCAAATTGTGTTAATAATAAAGAACTCATGACTAACTTAAATGATAAACCATTTACTCAATGTCTTAAGCAAGAAAATAAATTACTAGAAGAAAAAATAAATTTAATGAGAATAGATTACGAATCTAAATTAAAAGGATTAGTGTAAGGATAATAATAAATGTAATTAAAGGCATCAAAGAGAAAAGCTTAATGTTAATATGGACTCCCAACGAGATAAGATAAACAGCTGCAATAATAACAATAACATTAATAATTACGAGAATTATGATTTGGCTATAGTCAAAAAGGGTAACGGTAAAAAAGTGAACGGACAAGATAGGAAGCTTAAGAAGAATGTAAGTTCGACGAGATTAACAGGAACAGGAACTGGAACTGATAATGTGTTTAAAAAAAATTTAAGTAATAATGCGACAACAAACACAGCTAAGAAAGTAAAAAGAGATAGAGAAGTAGTACAGACTAGTAAAAAGCCGGCAGTTCCGACGTTATCTAAGAAGATAAATAAGAATAATTCTAGTGAGTCAGTAGGAAAAATCAAAGTTACTAATAATAAGAATATTAGTAGCTCAAATATAAGAAAAAATAATAACGAATCATTCAACATTGCTAAAAACAATATTGTCGAAACAAACGGAAGTGAAAATGTTTTAGAATCAATAGAAAAGACAAAAAAACTCGAAAATCAAAGAATAAGGAGTTTAGAACGTAAAATAAAAAAGTATCAAACATTAGAAGATAATAATAATGAAGTATCATACGAATTATGATAGATTATAATAAATACGAACGATAAATTTTTATAATATTTAAAAATCAAATAATATTAAGTATTAATTAAGCATTAATTAGTATTAATTAATAATTATAGTATTAATAAAATAGTTTGACATATCTTATTAAATCTAATTAATATATTATTATAATAATAATCATTCGTTTTTCTTATAAAATAAACCAATCCAAATTAAACTGATTAACTGATTAACTAATTAATATATCTTTGATTCCTCTTTTCTTTTTCTTTTTTCACATGCTCTTCAATTAAACCTTCAATTTGACTAATTCTCATTCGCATATTTTGTTCCATTAATTGTATTCCAACAAGTGAATCGTAATAATTATTTAATATAAGTGTTATATCATTTTTCTAATAAAAGTAATTAAAATTAATAATTGTAATAGTTAATCTTACATCATATAATTGTTCTGTTTTGGTATCAGGATTAAAGATTTTAATCTTTGTAAGTTCTTCGTTTTGACTTTTAAGATTTCCAACTTGTTTGAATTTATCACTAATTTCATCGATATCCTTTTGTATATGTTCTAATGAAGTTTCAATATTTTTTGTTGAGTTATAAATATTATTTCTAGAATCAAAGTTGCCTATACCAGATTGATTGAATTGTTCGTTTGCTTCTACTTGGTTTAAATATTTGTCTAGTATTTTTTCGACTAAGTTTAATTGGTCGATAATTGAATCCTAGATTAGATAAGATAAGTATAGATTAAGTTTATAAAATAATGATTGAATGTAGTTTATTGAATTTTATTATCAATTATATTATTGTAATCGTATTATATAGTATCGTTTTGTTATTAATATTCCTTACTTCTTCAGTTAATATTTCTTGAATTTCTTTTTCTGACTTTTTGCTTTCAGCCTCTAAATTTTCAACAAGATGGAAAATATGTGCTAACTAAAATATGATTAAATAAATAAAGTTATTATAAAATTTAATATTATAATTAGAGTAAATTTCTATATTATATAAGTGCTAATTTCTTACATTATCGAAGCTTGTTTGGAACAAAAACTCAAAGTTTTGTAATTTTTCACATGTTTGGTTAAAGATAGAAACTTGTCTATCCATTTCACGTTTCCATCTATTAATTACATCTTCAACACTTTTTTTCATTGTATTATTTATTGTAAGTTCGTCTAAATCACCAATCTGAGGGGCTTTAGATGGCTCTACTAAATTAGGAGCTTTATCTTGTTGTTTTGTATTGTCGACTTTTATATCTGTTTTTACATTTAAATTTCCAGTAAGTAGGTTATTTTTAGATTTATCATCAGTATTTGTAGTTGTAAGTGACCCTATTCCTCCACCTATTCCTCCACCTATTCCTCCACCAATTCCTCCTCCAATACCTCCTATATTACTTGTATTACTCGAGGTAAATAGTCCACCAGTTGGTTGAGCATCAGTTTTATTTAGTTGATTTGTTTGAATTCCTGTATTAGGTTGATTTAGCTGTATTTTAGGTTGTTCTGTTTTATTTTCTTGTTGTCCCTTGCTGAAAGGATCTAAAGTTGTTTTAGAATCATCTTTTTTAGTAAAACCAGCAAACTGGTTTCCACCACCGCCTATTCCACCAGTATTTGAAGCAGTATTAAATAAACTTGGCGTAGTACCAGAATTGCCTGCAGGATTAGTAGTCGTTGTAGTTGTGGATGTTTGGTTAAATAAATTATTAGTTTGTTTAGGCTCCTCTGTTTTAGGTTGATTGGGTTGATTGGTTGTGGAAGCATTATCTTGTTTAAAACTTAATTGATTTCCTGAAAGACCTCCTCCGAATATATTTCCTGAAGTAGAAGTACCAGTTGTAGGCTGAGTTTGTTTAGTTGTATCAGTTTTACTAATAATGCCTTGTCCTGCATTTCCTCCAAAAGAGTTAAAGAGACTACCAGGATTAGAAGTAGTTGATTGTGGTTGAGCACCTTGTTGTACATTTGTTGTTGTATTATCTTTATCTTTATTCTGATTAAATAAATTATTTGATGTTGAATTTGATGTATTACCAAATAAACCTGAACTTTGGTTTGTAGTTTGATTATTTGAACTTAAATTTGAGCCTAAATTAATATTTGTACTAATATTAGTATTTGTATTTGTATTAGTATTTGTAGTTGGATTAGGATTTTGTCCTCCAATTGCAGCTCCTCCACCAACTTGGGAGATACTAAATAGATTAGTACTTGTGCTAGGATCAGTTTTATTACCAAATATATTATTTGTTGACGTATTTTTATTATCAAATACTCCAGCTAAATTAATAAATAAATTAATTTAAGTTAAAATCATAGTATGTATAATTATTACATTTATTTTTATCATCTTCAGGTTGCTTATTAGTATTAAACATATTAGAGGTTGTTGATGTTGTTCCAGCACCTGATTGACCAAAAATATTAGCATTTGTCGTGGTACTCGTAGGCGCCGTAGTATTATTTACTTTATTAGCATCATTATTATTTTGGCCGCTAAATAAATTACCACTTGTACTAAATAAATTTGAACTAGTATTAGTATTTCCACCTAAATATACGAATAAATGAATAAATGAATAAATGAATAAATGAATAAGTGAATATGAATAAATTTAATTACTTGAAAATAAACTATTTCCTAAACCACTTGTTGATTTTGATTGATCACCTTTATTTTCTTCCTTTTCTATAATAATTATAAATATAATGTTGTTATTGTTAATAGTAATATATTATTCTTATTATAATGAAATATTAATTTACTTGTAAAGGGATTGTTCGAATTTGTAGAAGTAGGATTATTATTCCCAAATAAGCCTCCAATACTAGTTCCACTTTGATTAAAATTTCCAAAAATATTTTTACTAGGATCAGCCATATAAATTAATATATTATTATTCCTAATAGGAATTTATTTGATTATTTAAATTTTCAATAAGTTTATTTAAATAGAAATAATAATTGATATTAATACATAATACATATTATATATTGTATTCATATTATTTATTTACTATATAATTATTTAAAAAGGGATTTTGATACAAATTATCTACAATTACATTACCTCCTTTAACTTCTTCGAATAACTTTTTCTTAGTTCTTTTTAAATTGTTAATCTTATCATATATTGTGATTGAGTTGCTTTTATTATTAATACTATTAACATTATTATTATTTCCTTTCTTAACCTTATCAACTTTATCAACCTTTTCTATTGAAATACTTTTTTCTCTTTTTATAACGATATCCTTCTCATCGTACTTTTTGATCTTATTCAAATTGTAATTGATATTAATACATTTATGTGGGACAAAATTCTTATTATTAAATTCTCTACGTCTATTATGAGGATCATTTACATTATAATTCATGTTATAATTTATATTATATTGTGTTTCTTTGTCTAGCTTCTCTATTTCTGATTGAACTTCTTTATTTTTCTTTTCAAATTCGTGATTATTACTTTTTAAAGCCCTTACATGATAAAAAAGGTCATTATATTTCTCACGTATATTATTATATTCGTTACTAACATTGTGTAATTTATAATTTAATGTATTTGGTGTAAACTTTCTTTCGAGTAAAAAACTATCAACAGTAGAGTTGATAAACATAGTAGGATTTTTAAACAATCCGTTATTGTGACCTATCCCTCCTATTGTATTTGCTTTTGTCTCATTATTAATATTACTTTTATTACTTTTATTACTATTATTTATTAAATTTAAG
>Ga0100402_1007493_pt1 | contig 10541 bp, 10 predicted proteins | sample CryGeyme20150102_FD_80419 | JGI IMG/M metagenome (GOLD analysis project Ga0100402, IMG submission 80419) | Groundwater microbial communities from Crystal Geyser aquifers in Utah, USA - Crystal Geyser metaG 2015-0102 | ecosystem: Environmental > Aquatic > Deep subsurface > Groundwater | place...
CTGATTTGCCATCCATCCATGCGCATACTCATGGATAATCGCTGAAAAAATAATCACCCCCACAAAAAACACCGTTGAAAGAATATCCATAATATCGTAATAAAAATAAGAAATAAATAACTGTTTATGTTACTTATTTTATCCCCGTCAGGATGACTGGACTTGAACCAGCGGCCTTGTGACCCCCAGCCACACGCGCTACCAACTGCGCCACATCCTGAAAAAAATACCCACTAATGTAGTGAGTAGCTTTTAACACCTTCCGACACAGAAGCGTCTACCGATATTCCTAATGTAACAAGTGGGTCGCCGCAACTAGTTCCCACGGGAAATAGCATTGTTGGCGTCCCTTCAAGTAAAATTGTCGAATATGGTATATGCCCCTGATCAAAAGGTATATCTAGTATAACTAGGCAAACGCAATGCGTCAAGAAATATAACTTTAATATTGATATTACGCAAAATACGTATGCAGTGCCGCAACAGCATCATGAAGTTCAGACTCCACCAAACCAAACGAACACCGCACATATCCTTCTTTACCAAAAGCACTTCCTGGAACCATAGCAACATTCACCGTATCCAACACGTCTGTACAGAATGTCACAGAATCCATATTATGAACACCAAAATGACTCATTGGGAAAAACCCATACAAAGCAGAAACTGGTTTTTCAAACCGTACTCCAAACACATCAAATAATGCATCAAAAAAAACATCTCGACGATGTTGCATAGTATCCCGAATAAAAGAACAAATTTCTTCCGCATGATCAAACGCCGCAACAGAAGCCCACTGCGTAATAGACGATGTCCCCGTGGTACTTTGCCCTTGCAACGTAATAATTTTTTTCATAATTTCTTCAGGACCAAAAACTATTCCTGCACGCCATCCGGTCATGGCAAAATGTTTTGAAACACTCTGCACCACAATTACCATATCATGAAATTCAGCAAATGCTCCGCATGACATATATTCTTTTCCATCATATACAAGACCACTATACACTTCATCAGAAACAACAAACAATCCTCGTGATTTTGCCGCAGCAAGAAGTGCCTGCAATTCCTCTTTTGTATATAACACTCCCGTAGGATTTGCCGCATTATTTAACACCAACAACTTCGTCTGCTCCGTACAATGAGAAGAAATATATTCTGGCGTAATTTTCCATCCAATCGATTCTTCTGTATCAATAATAACAGAACAACCACCCGCCAGCTGCACCATACTCGGATACGATACCCAATACGGTGCAGGAATAAGTACTTCATCCCCTGGATTTAATAACACCTGAAATAATGCAAACAATCCAAATTTTCCCCCACAAGTAATTACCGTCTGATCAAACGTATACGCGGTTCCATACGTTCTATTCATAAACTGCACAGCAGCCTGCCGTAATTCTGGAATCCCTGCAACTGGCGTATAATTTGTTTTATCTTCATCAAGCGCACAACGAGCAGCATCAAGTACCGCACTATGTGTTGGCACAAATGGCTCACCCGCACTCAAATTAAATACCCGCTCCCCTGCAGCCTTTTTTTTCAATGCTAAATTATTTACCGCCACCGTTGCCGATGGTGGAATATTCATTCTATGTGCAAATTGCATAAAAAAATAATCATGTAATATATAATACGAAACACATACATTTTTGTTACGTGCTTCATGCTACATGTTCCATGAAAAAACACCGTCACCCCAAACACACAATTCATATGTATTCAGGGTGAAGGGCGATGAAACAACACACCTCCCAACACCACAGTGATCACTCAATCCCAAGTTTCCTTTTCTTCCGCTTAGAAAGCGGCTTATCGATCTTCGAAGAACGTTGGGAAGGAGACAGAGCAGGAAAACCTCCCGAACGCCGTCGTTCGGGAGCTGGGGTGTGACGAGCATAGCCACAACACGTGCAGCCTGCACTCGACTTTTTATTCTCTTTTTCACAGACCTTACAGGTCCAGGTGCTGGACATAAGTAACCCTCCTTGGTGGTTTAGTTGTTTCATCGCAGATACTCCTCCACAAATATACAAATAATTCCATATTTGTGCAGAAGCATTGCGAAAATAGATTGTCATGAACAAAGAAAAACACCCTAGCGGGCTAGGGTGTCTATTATTACGTTTTGTTAGTAGTTACTCAGCATCTTCACATCCACAACCACTACCACATCCTCCATCGTAATAATGCACCCCGCCTGCATAATTCACGTTATCATTCACTTGACACACGTCAAACGCAAAAGCAGGGACAAACAGTGTCTTGATAATGAGAGCAATAATTGTACGAATAGTATTTGTAAACATATTATTAATAATAATACACAAAACCATACAATTTGTCAAATAAATATATCACTTAACACAATAAAATCATACCCAACACTTTTGTTTCTTTTGGTGACAAAAGAAAATAGAAAAATATAAACAAAAAGGAACTCTCTTTCAAGAGTTCCTTCTATAAAATAATTTCTAACAACCCCTCTACTTATTCCGTTCTTCCTCCATATACACATGCATCCAATCAGACTTGTTATACTCAAAAATTTCATGTGGCTCAAAAAATCGCACCACTTCATCTTTTGCTGTTTCAATAGAATCTGAACAATGAACCACATTGGCAAATCCCATTGCCAAATCTCCTCGCATTGTGCCAGCATCAGCTTCTCCTGCATGGGTAATTCCGGCAATAAGACGAACAGAAGCAACAGCGCCCATTCCCTCTGCACAAATCACGGTAACAGGACAAGATCGCATAAATGCTTCAAGTCCAGGATAAAATGGTTTCTCAACATGATGAGCATAATGTTCCCGAAGTTTTTCCTCAGAAAGATGCATCATTTTAAGTCCAACAATTTTCAATCCTTTTGTTTCAAGCCGTTTAGTAACCTCTCCCACTAATCCTCGTTGTACACCATCTGGTTTCACAATGAGGATGGTTTTTTCATGTAATCCTTCAAAATTCATAGGATATGATAAATAAAGAATAATTTTCCCACAATATAGCCCAAAAAAAACAAAAAGTCAACCCAACCCCTTACCAACACATTTATTATATACAAACGAGTAGCGAAAAAATACCAGCGTATACATTATATATCCATCAAAAAACTCTTCCGCTTTGGCTTGCGGTCACCACTTCCCCACCCATCATCTTCAGCCACATATTGCACATCATCAACATCATCACTCGGATCATTAAATACAGAAGTCATCACATCACGAAAATCTTTTTGCACAATTAACTCCGCTGGCAATTCATTCAAAAACAAACTTGGTCCGCCAAGCGCTGAATTAAATCCACCTACCAACGGATAACTCATATAAAGCAATCGCTCCGCGCGAGTAATAGCAACATAAAATAATCGCCGTTCCTCATCAAGCTCCCCAGCCTGCCGTGCTTTTTCCATAGGAAATTGTCCATCTGCCATGCCAATCACAAATACCGTATCCCACTCCAATCCTTTTGCTTGATGAATCGTTGAAAGCACAATTTTTTCATCATCATCAAACGCCGCAGACTGTGTTTGCGCTGCAGTAAAACTTTCTTGAAGCGAAATCTCTCCCAAAAATTTTGTCACATCAGACTCCCGTTCTGCAAATACGGCCAGCTGACTAATATCTTGCAACCGATCTCGATAATCATTATATTCCGCCATGAGATGTTCCTCATATCTAGAACTCATCACCGCTCGCACTAAACTTGATGATGTTTGTTCTTTGTCCTGTTCCATTTCTTCATAAATCATCCGAAAATCATTCCATCCTTTTTTTGCTCGAACAGAAAGCATATCACTCACTTTTTGATACGCATCTTTCATGGTAAGCAGCGGAAGAGATATTGCACTTTCGTCATGAGAACGAAGACCTTCTTGAAGAGAAATATGTTGCTGTATTTCATGAATCATTTTTCCAACTGTTGATGGACCAATCCCCACTTGCATATTCAACACACGACTCCACGCAATAGTATCATGAGGATTCACAAACAAACGCACATAGGCAAGCACATCTTTAATATGCGCCCGTTCAAAAAACCGTACCCCACCACGATAATCATATGGAATATCCCGCTTTACTAATTCTACTTCAAGCGCCTGCGAATGAAATGCCGCACGAAACAATACTGCAATATTTTGTAAATCAACACCTTCATCATGTAACTCTAAAATTTTATCAGCAATAAATTCTGCTTCTTCTCGTTGATCAGAAAAGGGATGTACTTCTGGCAAACTAAACGGATCACGAACACTGCGCAACGATTTTTTATATTGTGATTCATTATGAGAAATAACATCGTTTGCGACATCAAGAATATCTGGCGTTGAACGATAATTTGTTTCCAATCGAAACACTTTTGTATCAGGATACATCATTTCAAAATCCAAAATGTTCTGAATATCCGCTGCACGAAATGAATAGATACTTTGCGCATCATCTCCCACAACGAGTAAATTATGATGATGCGAAGACATCAACCGCACAATTGCCGCTTGAATTTTATTCGTGTCCTGATACTCGTCAACAAGGACATAATGAAACTGCTTCGTAAATCGTTCTCGTACTGATTGAGACTGTAATAAAAGCAATTGCAAATTTACCAACAAATCATCAAAATCCATGGCATTCGCTTCTTTTTTTCTCTTAGCATAATCACTAGCAATCCGAGAAAATACATCCGCCATATCTGCCCATTGGGAATATCGTTTGATAATTAAATCAGACAAAGACAACGATGCATTTCGTGCATAACTAATCATGCCGTTGATCACTTTTGCATTGGGAAAACGTTTTGCTTTTCTATCTACTCCCTCTCCTTTCAAACATAATTTTAATAAATCTCGACTATCTTCACTATCCAAAATAGTAAAATTATTTTGATACCCAAGCACCGCAGCATACTGTCGCAATATCCGAAACGCAATATGATGAAACGTTCCAGACCACGGAAGCCCTTTTCTTTCCACAGAAGAGCTGGCAGTAGTTCCCATAATTTCAGCAACTCTTTCTTTCATTTCTTGAGCCGCTTTGTTGGTAAAGGTAACAAGCAAAATACTCTCTGGACTAATTCCTTGTTCAAGTAAATACGCCACACGATAGGTAATGGTTCTGGTCTTTCCACTTCCTGCTCCCGCTAATACCAAACACGGTCCATCACCTTCAGTGACGACCCGATACTGTTCATCATTTAATTCTTCTTTAAAATTGTTCATAAAAATAGTGTTACCCGCTTATTTTACATTACTTATCTCACAGAACAAAATATAAAAAAGAAGAAGCCCCGTTCATCACGACACCACTCTGTTGTGTCTCCAAAGAGACGTGAATGTAACTTTGGTAAAAACATGCACCCCTCGCGCATATTTTATCAAGGTTAAAAAAACAAACATCTCTCTATGTTTATTCCCTCATTAACATTGAAAATCAAATTACACTAACACAAGTATATAAACTAGTCAATATAACAATACAAATAGTGAAGAAACAAAAAATACCTATATTTAGATAGATATTTTTTACAAAATTTACATAAAACAGATTATCCTAATCTTTTTCGAATAATACTAACACACTCCTGTAAATATTCTTCTTGTACTTTTTCCACAGTATCAGCATCACTATGATAAACAGTCATCAATTCTTCCATACTCCCATAAAACATAAAAATATGTTGTTTCCATTTTTCTAAATTCACAATTGGAAACCCAAGATTCACAATATCAATATTCTGCTCAATAGTTGTGGGGGCGTTACCTACACAATCAACCACAAAAATTTGTTCAGCATGTTCAAGCACATCATGATACATTTCTTCAAAGGCTCTATACCCTCTTCCCCAATATGTTGGCTGATCATAGGAAATTTCTTCATTCCCTGCAATAACATAAAGTATCGTATCAAGCGTTTCGGGATATGTTAATATAAGATCAAGAAGGACAGCCGTTCCAGAAGCATTATCAACAGCACCAGGACCAAGTGAATCATAATGACAAAACATAATCGTTTTTGGATCCGTTGTATTACCCACCAAAATATTAGATAACGTCATGTCAACAGGTTCAACTTCCACATATCCCCGAACATCCTTAGCATCCAAAATAGTTTGAACATCTGATTTTTGTATTGCCACAGCCGGAGCAAAATAATGATCAGATTTAGCAATAACATCACAATGAGGATTAAAATTAATATTTGGTTCAACAATAGCAGCTGACAAAAGTGAACTAATAAGATGATCTTTTCCTTCAATATCACCACCAACAAAACAATTCGGTAACATAGGAAGAGAAACACCATCCGCAACAAGCTCAGCTTTTCCATATTTAGGTATTCGAGAAGAAAAATCTTGTACTTGATAAGAAACTCCTTGTTTCTGTAAGAGTGATACAATCATATCTCTCGCCTGAAGCTCTACCTCACGTTGACGCTCACCAAGAGATGTTAATTGAGCAATAAAATCCATCATGGAAAATTGAAAAATCATAAAATAATAATAAAATATATATATTTAAGTAATAACAAACTATTCACTTCAAATCAATACAAAAAATCCTCTTCAATATTTTTACTAAATAAAAATACTCAAGAAGAATGAGGCACAGAAATGAAATGAACGAGAAACAACGGGTCGGTGCCTCATCCGACCGTTGTTTTTTCACAGAATGAACGACTCCACCTGCCCATACTGCTGGGCGGGAGTGGCAGTTTCTTGTTCCGGCTGCCACCGGATGGGGAGCCCTCGACCATCGAGAGCAATGATCTTGTGATCTTCCCAATTTGAGTTCGCCGGGTACCACGCCATTTCCTCCCACCACGGGAGACGGACGATAAGGGGCTTAACCCCAAACGTCTGCTCCACCTGCTGAAAGGCCGGCTCGAAAACCTCCTTGGCAAACTTTTCTTCCTTGCAATCATCCCAGTCGTGGAAATCCTCCACGATGACACAATTGAAGAGAGCCATTGCGAGGTAAGGCGCGTAGTACTGCTTGGCGCGCCCGATCTTCTGAAACCATGTTGTCATGTCGGGGGTTCGAGCGACCCCAGGCAGGATCAAATCCTGCCGAGCGAGGTGCCACTCCACAATCGACTGTCCCTTCTTGGAACGAAGACTGTTGATAGGGCGCCCAGCGCATGCCTCGATGTTCGTGACCAGACGGCCACTTTCGCAGACCCTTCTGGGTCCGCCGCTCCTTCCCCGCCCATCGATGATGAACGGATCGACGAGACTTTTCTTGTACGCTGAGTGAACAGAAAATTTGTCACCGGTGTAGCTGCCCCACAAGGGAGCCAAGCCACCGGCCTCGGCCACGAATTTGAAGACGATGTCCTCATATCGAGCCGTGGCCACCTGACGAGCCAGAAGGGCGTACAGGTGGCCATCATCTTGCGGCAACTCCGGGATACCACATCCCAAAGACTGCCACCACTGTTCGACCTCCTGCTTCAGACGAACATCTTGCCTTCGCTGCTCGAGCTCAGCCCGAGCAGCAAAGACATCAGTATAGAAAACGTCATGCATGACTTCCTCTATCGTTGTTGATGTGTTGTGAACGAAATGATCCTCAGATCCTCAATAACACTACAATCGTATTACGAGGGTCACTCAATAGAAGTATGTACCTCTACAAAATGACCATCACAATAAAAAACCACCGTTTCCGGTGGCTTTGATTAAGTCTTTTAGATTATATTATCTATAATTACTTATACCAACCACCGAACATTTGCTGTACACAAAAAGAATAAAGAGGAGGCCCATCCAGACATTGAAAATATTTTTGGTTGTATAAGAAATATGTTTCATACAATATCTATATTTAAACAAACAGATAAATAAGTCAAGACTTCTGTGGATAATTTATTCAAAAACCAAAACCGCCCGCTTGCCATTCTTCACATCTCCCCCATTCCAATCTCGAATAGAATTCATCAAATCATCATACGTATACAGCAAATTTTCACCAAACTGCGTTCCAGGATCATTCGTAATAAAGCTATCCTCGGTATACCCACGCACCACCAGTGCATGATACGCCGGTCCCCCATTTTGAAAATATTTATTTGGTAACACTTTTCCATCAGCCACCACCAACACTGGCCGCCCAGACGCGACTTGCTGCTTAATATCTTCCACTGTTGGATTTTCAAGAACTCGAGAAGACAACTGCGGAACAAGCGACCAATACTGAAACATCTGATCAATCTTTTCAATTTCAATACTACCACCCCAGGCAAATTGTTCTTCATATGCTAAGAGTTTCACAATTTCATCCTTAGCAAACAACGGACTTAATCCAAACCCCTCATAATACGCATCCACCATCAACACTGCCGCTTCTTCACACGCATCTTGCCATGGTTGATCCCAATTTTTTTCCGGTGCCTGAGACGTAAAGGGCACAGCCAAATTTATTTTTTTAGGAATCTTATCAAGCGAAAGAAGTGGAGCAGGTTCATGTGCTGGCGCGTCAATACGTTCTGGTTCCTCAACACGGTTCTCATTACTATCAATAGGCACACGCTCTTCCGACGATATTTCTTCAACAGTAGGTTGTTGTACGTCATCTGTCATACCTTGTATATCGTGATAACTCACCACACCAATGTCATCAATTTCCTGCTGCTGCCGAGCAACGGTTACAGTACCCAACCACACATATCCTGTACCAACCAAAAAAAAACCCGTCAACACGAGGCATACAGTATTAAAAAAAGAAAACAGGCGATTTTTCATAGATACTCCTACTATACTAAAATAAGAGAAATAAACAACATACCCTATTCTGAATAAACAAAAATGTCACCCACCCTTCAAACGACTCCAAAAAATAAAAATGAAGAAGGATAGCCAATTGCTAGCTATCCTAAAAGAACGGATGATACGAATGATGAGAGAAGGAACGGAAAACTAAAAATGGCGGACCTTATACCAGGCACCACTATCGTAGGCCACGATAGAATACCGAGTAAAGTAGCCATCAGGTGCCCACTCCCGGAGCACCTCCGCGAGCACCAGCACCAATGACCGAGAACCGAAGAGTGCCTTCCACGCCAGAAACTTTTTATCCCCCCAATCCGCCATGAACTCCGTCTGTTCATGGGATTCGAGAGACAAGCTCACCCGTTGCCCCCACCAGGACATCGAGACATCAAAGGTCTCAAAATACCCCGCAGGAGCAAGTCGCCAAAGCATGTCAACAACCTCAATGGGAGTTTTGTTCCCAAAAACGTTATGCCAGGCCTCATGCCGCCAGCGGACCACCTTTCGGATATTTTCGTGCCCCTTACTGCCGCGATGCTCGTAAGGAATACGAGACTTAGGCACCAAGTGATGCCGAGTCATCTGATTCGGAGAAGGAATAGACCCCGGTGAGGTGGTCTCTCTTTTCCTCTTTTTTGTTTTTCCCCCGTGTTTCGAACGACCATTACCGCGACAAGAATACCCGTGATGTCCGCCCATGAGAGGTGCCTCCTACAGAAAAGAACCGTTAAACAAAAAAGATTGAACACGGATGTTCAATCAGACAAAGATAACTTGTTTTTGTGTCAGAGACACACCACCACACACTTTTTTCATTCCCCCTAAGAAATGTTGGATAGTATATCTCATACAAAAATACCATACCACATTTTCAAAATATTGAAAAATCTCTCTATCCATGATAGTCTGCTATATTATATAAAAACAATATGTCCCAATTTTTCGAAATAACCCACAACTCTTCAAACTGCCTTGCCCGCACAGGAATCATCCACACCGACCATGGAGATATTGAGACACCTATATTCATGCCCGTCGGTACCCAAGCCACCGTAAAAAGCATAGACACAAAAGAACTCGAATCCCTTAGCGCACAAATCATTCTGAGCAACACCTACCACCTCCATCTCCGCCCCGGAGAAGACATTATCGACAGCTTTGGCGGACTACACAAATTCATGCACTGGAACAAACCAATCCTTACCGATAGTGGCGGTTTTCAGGTATTTTCTCTTGGCAAACAAAAAGAAAAAAAAGACAATCTTAAAACAGACAATCACGGCTCTCTCGTAGATATAGATGACGACGGCGTTACCTTCCGATCTCATCTCGATGGCAGTACACATCGATTCACACCAGAAGAAGCCATCCGCATCCAGCACAAACTCGGTGCCGATATCATCATGGCATTTGACGAATGCACCCCAGATGATGCAGATATGGATTACACCAAACGCGCCATGAAACGAACACACGAATGGGCAGCGCGATGTATTGCTGAACACAAAAAAGAGACAAGCCCTCACGGCTACAGACAATTTCTCTTCGGGATTATTCAAGGCGCCAATCACAAAGAGCTCCGTCAAGAATCCACAAAAATAATTTCATCAATGGATTTTGATGGTATTGCCATCGGCGGTGAATCAGTCGGATACAATATGGAAGCGACAAAACATATTCTCGATTGGGTAAATCCAATTATTCCAGAAAACAAACCTCACTACACCATGGGACTTGGTCACTCACCAATGGATTTATTTGACGTAGTAGAA
>Ga0100402_1007496_pt1 | contig 10532 bp, 6 predicted proteins | sample CryGeyme20150102_FD_80419 | JGI IMG/M metagenome (GOLD analysis project Ga0100402, IMG submission 80419) | Groundwater microbial communities from Crystal Geyser aquifers in Utah, USA - Crystal Geyser metaG 2015-0102 | ecosystem: Environmental > Aquatic > Deep subsurface > Groundwater | place...
AAAGTTGTCAAAAATATCAAGTAAAAATCCATCATTTTTCGGTGTCCAGCTCACTATTGTAGCATATGCTATGGAAAGGAGGTTCAGTTTAACAAATCAAAGCCAACCAAATGTGAAATTTGCATTACTACAATGCATCTGAAATGTATGGCAAATCAATAGTTTGCTCGGCTTAGAAAAAGTGACTATGTGTGCACAAACCATTTTTCTGACTCTCGTGGAAAGTAATTACTTCAGGATATCAAAGTATTTTTTGATAATAAAGATGTAGTTAAGAATGCAACAAAGAAAATTTTAGACACCAATCGACAGAGCTTCACTGATAGAATTAAAAGCTTGAAAGACCAACGAGATACATATGATACAAAAGTTAGCCAGAATCCTTTGATGGAGGATACTGAAATGAAGCCATAGGTATTGTAAGAAAAATGCATGTATAAATTAAGCAATGGTAAGCAAGATTATTCCTACAAAGATTTTGGAGTGGCACCGATCACCTAATTTGATTTCTATACTTACAAAGGAAACTGGTGTCGATATTGTGGTTCCCGTTTCAGTCAACTCTTTAAGAAAGGCCCTTGGGGTAGAAATAAGCTATGTTACCATCACTATGTTTCCTGGAGAATGAAAAAATTAGATCTTTCATCTCACAAGAAATAGCCAAAAGAGCCAATCGACAAAGGCAGAGATACATAGTTGAAATACCTAAATCTAGTGCAAGAAGAATTCAAACTACGACCCATCCAAACTGTTCTCCGTCTGAAATAAATAATGGTCTAGCATCAGATGGCTGAAGAATTAAAAAATAAACGAATTTTATAACAAGAGCATAAAACTGCTGGTGAAAAGAATGAATAGGCAAAGTCAGAGAAGTCAGATGGGGTTCGCTGAATGTTTGATTCAAATATGACTCTATTTGTTAATCAATAATCTCAATATATTAATCAGGCTATGATAAGGTTATAATTGTACACTTTCTGGGCATTTTCATCCGTCCTCACAAACCAGACATCGCTTCCGTTGAGCTAGAGGTATCGGATTTGTTAATTCGGGAAGAAGCTCATCTTTTACAGGACAATATGTTCAGGTTTTTGTTTGTCAACTGTGCATATATGCAACTCGCTTTATCCAATGTTGTGAGATGCTATCACAAGGTTGTTGTCAGTGTCTGCCAGAACTGAGCCCATGTCGAAGTCCTTGCAGGTATCTCTATAGGAAGTTCTAAACTGGAGCTTGAGAAGCATGTCATAGATGTAAAAATTTCTACCCTTAGTCAGAATGATGATGTAGCAGCCATGAATCATCAGCTCTTGAATTTCACTCACATTGCTAGGAATCTGTTCCTAGTATTATAAAATTACTTCATCTTTTTACTCAACCACCAGATACTTGCTGATGGGAGTTGATCGGCCACTGCTAAAGATTCTGTTTCCGTCTTCCCAAAACCTGATAAACTCAACCCTGCTATTATGATATTATTGAAGGGTAGCGGTAATGGCATTCTTTTGAAGGTCGAATATAGTAATTTTGCCTTCATCTCTTCCCAAAAAAGCATAGAATTTACCTTTCGATTGATACAGTAAGGCGCAGTATATTTTGAACTCGAAGGCAAAATTTCCTGGCACTTTATTGATGTAGCTCAGAAGTTATTTGTTGTTAGTACTTGCGATTCCAATGAAGCTATGGACACTGTCGGTTATCTGAGAAGAGCATTGACTTATACTGATAGCAACCTTCTCGTGTATCTTCTGGGTTCGAGAGTTATAAATGTGAGTCTCATTGTTAACGCTGACTAGAATGGTATCTTCTCTGGAGAAAAAGTTGTCAGGTCTTCCCTCACACATAATTGAATTCTTCTGGGCCTGTAAAATTTATGGATTTCTGGCGACTTGTTTTGGCAGATTGAATATCTAATTGTTGTTGCCAGAAGCAATTCCTTTGATCTTGTTTTGCAGGGTAATAAGCTAGTACTTGGGATTGAAAGGATCCAGCATTTCCACAGTTTAGCCCCTCAGAGATTGCTTCAATTATTGAACAAAGTTATCGTTCCTTTAGCTGTTGATTTTATTGATGAGAAGATATGGGTTGGTGTATAGTTTTATCTTTTGAGATAATCGGCTTTAACCATAGTATTCATACTTCCTGATATACCCCATGATCTTTTGCTTACTCTCAATGATCACTTCAGCAATCTTGGCCTCCAAGGACTCAATGACCCCGTAGACTCTCTTTAGTTCATTCAGGAAAGTTTAGAACTAAGCTTTACTTTTGTTTTTACGATGTTGAGTCTGGAAGAGAGGGTTGCTATTGATCTGAGCCTCATTTATTTTTTGGACTATCTTGTCTGTCCACTTCTCGTAGTCTTAAATCTGGTCAATATGTTCATGAGTGTTTTAACGATAACATCGTTAGCACATGAAGGTGTACTGTTTGCAATCGATTTTTGAGCAATAATATTTTGTATCCTTTTGGTGAGTGCGGCACTTTTGTTCTATTCCTCTTGTTATGTATTTAAGCTTGTCAATAGTTGTTAGTCTTTAGCGTTGCATGGTGATTCAAAATAATCGAGAAATTATAAAACAGTGAAGTTTAAACTAGTTTAGGCCAAGGTCAAGAGATAACAGTCATTCTGTTCATGAAAATATCCTGATCTTGGCTTTATAATAAATGAATGCGAATGAGGGCTCATAAATGTAGGTTGATTTATAGAATGTTGGAATGATAGTATTTTACATATAGTAAGTAAACCTCGAATCCGAATCCATTCGAAAAATCATCAATCTTTTTAATCTTGTAGAATTCAGAGCCTTCCTCACAGCAACCATCCAGTCCTCTTCAATTAGCTCATCCGAACTTGCATAACCTTGTATGAGCTCGACTCAAGCTCACTCATATCATTCAATATTAAGCATGAAATCGCCCCTTACTGAAAAAAGGAACTCATCCAAGGATAGGTTTCTTGAGCCTCTACCCAACAATGAAAACAATCTTAAAATTCACGGCTTTTCTAATCAAAAAGTATAATGAATGTTATCGTACCAACAAGATGAAATTAATGCAAAAGTGTGAAGTATTGCTACCATAATAAATTCATCAGGTCGGATTCAGATATAATTTCTGCAGTTTGTACATTTGCAGTTATCTCCACAACTCATTCCCCTCTGAAAACATTCACAGTAATTTTTTAGGCACTAACTTTTCGAACACTTGCAACCTGCTTCGTCTTTGGGATCAACACTATTGGAATTTATGTGCTTGGATTCCCAACTATTATTGCAGTTGGTGCATGAGCAATCTGATCCACATATCTGTCCATGAGAGAAACATTCACAATATCTTGCCTCGCATCGAGACTTGGAGCATTTACATTTCAATATTCGTCCCCACAAAGAACGAGGACGTATTTTCAGTAAATTGTAAAACCTTTCGTTCTCTTAATGCATTCATCATTACCATATGCAATCGAGTTGAGATTATCTAGGATGTAAAGAGGAGAGGACTAAAACATCGAGTTTTCGTTAGCATCTCTTCGGGAGGGAATGGGAAGACGGGCTCCTTCCTATGGGTTGTTGGCCTCCACATGTGCTCCTTCCATTATTGTCTTTTTCTGACTCTTCCACTCCTTTTTGTCTATATAGATTCCAACAAGAGAAAAATAAGGTGGAAAAATCTTACATATTGGTTTGCGGCTTTTACGCAGCCTGCGAGGTGTCAGGGTCTCTTCCTGAATCATCTTTGAAGTTAAATAAATTAATGTCTGGGCGCAATTAGACTTTTTTGAATTAAGGAGCAGCCTACCCTTGATGAAAAATAGCAATCAGCTAAAAACACTTGCCGGACAAGTCGTTCAACTTCAACCGACTTCAAACATAAAACTTTCAGGAAATCAAGATAATATTCATATTTTGAGTTTCTTTATTTTCTACTCTTTGATCTTCAAAGAAATCCACTATCCGGACTGTATCAATTGGACCTGCTTTATTTCCCTCTTGAGGTTTTTCAGATGTTTCTCAACATTTGGATTACTTTAAGATTATATCAATAACCCTGTAGAATTCTTTAAAATGTTGATCAGGCCTGATTGTCAATTTTCTCGTATTGATAATAATTCTACCAGCTTCCCCACTCAGTAGTTAAGCCATATAAAAATTTCAATTGCCCCTCAGAATCTATGTCCTCACGGTATTGATAAATTGTTAAAACATACAAACTTTTGCCTGAGGATTTCCTTCAGTTAATGAGGAAGGACAAACACAGCTTTTAATTAGACATATTGAAGGAAAATTCATTTAAGTATGAAGGAGTTGATCGTTATATTCTGTCTGCATAATAATGCACAAAAATTAAGCAGATAAACGGCATTCAAAAGTGCATAGAATAGTATCTAATAAATCAGGTCTCGAGCTAGCTATTTCCACTGATTCATAAACAGCAGGAGTACTCATTCTCCAAGCACCCTCCAACTATCCAACCAACAGATTCATCGTCGAGGATCATAAGGACTATCACATAATCAAGTCGCAACTAACATAAGACTGTATTTCAGTACTTAGCGATTCATCTTAAAAAGGAGCAGTCATGGTAACCCTTCCCAACTACAACAAAAAAAATCAACGCCTATATCTAAAAAAAATGGGGCAGAACAATTCATACATTGTTTAAACTTTTTGCGGGTTGGTGTTAGATTGTTATAAAGAAGGGGATGAGGAGGGAACTTTGATAGTTCAATGGACTAAAACTGAGAAAAGCCATCAGCTATGGATTTTTTAGGAGATTTGAATTTTGATATTTATATTTGTTTTCACCTTTCAGTTCAATATCATTTCCTACTCAATATGCAGTTCAAGACTCTTTCTGACTTTCTCTCTTTTCTTAATGCTAGATTATAATAAAAATACAGAAAAGCTTGTCGGTTCTGTGGTGAAACTTTGCCAAAACATTCACGTTCAGCAATCTAACATCGTTGACGTTTTTGGTACTGCATTAAATATATATTACTCCTCAACTATGAATGTGGTAAGTTTGGGAAAATTGAACTCTGTCAAAGGGTCGAAGTCGATAATTTTTGTCCCCATGAGTGAAAGCTTGTCAAGAGAAGGAAAATCGCATTTTCTCAAGGTTTTAACAATGTGAAACTCATTGAAGCTCAGATGAAGTTTTTCTAATTTGGGAGCATTAAGATTCTTCAAGGCCTCTATATTTGTGATTTTGTTATTGCCTTAATAAGGCATAAATTACTTAAGTGGAGAAATGTCAAGTTGGGAAAGCTAACATGAATAATACCTTTGATGATTGCACTATACTCATTGTGATCTATTATAGGAGAGTCATATACGGAGATGTGCCTCTTTGCAGAGCATCTTTTTACTTTTATTGATCCACTCCTGATTCCTAGGACTCTGGAAGTGCCCACCAAAGAGGACCATATATTCATTCGAGTTGACCGAATCATTCTCCATGCCGCTTATATTATCAAAGTATTTTATATACTCAAATCATAAGCCTTACATTCAAATTAATTATGTCCTCACAATCTAGCGACATCTTCAGAGTCAAAAAAAATTAACTGATAGATAGCTACAAGCATAAGCAAGAATACTACAAATAATAAATATCAAAACTTACTTAAGAATCAAGGAGCATCAACGAGAACATTTTCAGTGAATGTCAAAGAATCGGCATCACAACAAAAAAGCTAAGAGAAATAGGAAAACAGTATGTGAAGGAATGTGTGGAGGCTCTCAACAGTGAATAAAACAAATAGATAGTGGATGTAAAAAAGTTAGCCAGCTATCTCAAGTCTGAAAAAGAGCTTCTCAAAAGAATGTCGACCAAAAATTAAATTAATCAAGCCAGCTAAGATGATATTCATAGCCAGTTGAGCAGGGCTAAATTATAAAGCACCCTCAGAGCTTTAAAGAAGAAGCAGCTTTAAGATGAAATCGAATACCTGGAGACCAATGTTATAGTCAAAGAAAATCTGATTTACAACACTGCTCTAGCCCCTTCTATAACTCAGTCGTAAGAGAAATAACTTAATCAAAAACTATAGAACAGTATCAACGAACTAGAAAGAGTTATCACTTTGAGTATTCCATGCAGCAAGTCTTCGAATGAATCAGACAAAATTAGAGTTCTAACAGAGCAAACTAGCCGGCTTAAATAATGTGAAGCCCTGCTCGTGGCCTAATATGAAAAATTAGGCAAACTAATAAAATATTTTGAAGGGGTTAGCTCAAATGTTTTGGAGAATCTGCCTTGGCCAGTGTATGAATGTAGTTTGGAATCAATACTTTCGAAGAAAAATGAGTAATCAACAGAATAGATCTCCGAGTAAGAGCTCACTGATATATTGAATTTTTAACTTCCCTAAACAAAGTTGGTTGGCAGGATAAGTCACAAGTTTGAAGATTGGGAAGAAGAGATCTAAAATTTAAGAAAGAAATATCGGAAAATTGAAAAACTACTCTGATATGATTGAATTATTTGAAGGAATTAGGTCTAGTAATCAGTTATTGTTATTCACAAGTATTGTTCTAATTTTTGTTTCATTCTTTCTAGCTTGAACCTCGATATCTTTTGAGGAAGTGGCGCTTCAATTTCCTTCTTTTCTTATTTGGCAGTTTCTTTTGAAGAAGGTTTTCTTTCTTTTATCTCTTCTTTATCACCCTCTTTTTGGGCCTCAACTGCAAGCTTTTCAGGAAGGTCAATACATTTTTTGATGGAGTTTAGCTCTTTTTTGTCAAGGTCAGGGTGAATTCCAAGTTTAGCTCTGTGAGACAACATAATATCATCGTATTCATCATCCTACCCATAATTTTCATCTTCCTCTTCCTAATCCTCACTAAAGGTATCAAGATTCTCCTATTAATCAATTTACTAATTAAACTATTAATCTCTATCTGCTGATCTTTCCTTGTTTTTTATTTATTAAGGTTTATTCTCGACAAATGAGACTCTTTTCTATTGTTTTTTGAAGGGTTTGTCCTCCAAACTTTATTGTTAGTGCTTCTTGTCTTTCTAGGTCTTCTACTACACTGAAGTGGCTGAAGAATTATTTTCATATGATTTCTGAGCCTGCTGTAGTTATTCATCTTATTCTCCTTCAACTTCAACAATATTGAAAATGCTTTACCCATTTTCTTATCCAATACACTCAACGTAACTTCCTCTATTCTCTTTGATTTTTTTCAATTATTGAATTTATTCATTCATTTGACTCGAGTTGCTTGACTGCTCAGGTTGTAGTTTTTTTGGAGTTTTCGACAATTCTTATTGATAGTCTTCATAGTGGTTGTTTTACTTTTCAAGCGATACTCTAAAAGCTTGATTGCATCTTCAGCCCTTAGTTATACGAAATAGTCACAGCCTAGTTTAATTGTGAACTCATTTGTGTGTTTAATCTCCACTTCGAACAATGCAGTTTGGTTGATTCTTTGCTGATTAATATTATTCTTACTTTGCCACGATACCGAAGAGACGAGCTTACTTATTTGATTCTTTTGATCGTGTACTAAGTGTCTTCGATGTTTTATTTGAGTTGGCGCTCTTTTGCTCCTTCCTGCATATATATTAGAAGTAAGAGTCAATCTTTATAATCTAACTTTTGACTATAGTGAGCCAGCCTGATGCAGTAAGAAAGGCCAGAAGAGACAAGGTCACGAAGTCACTTCCACATCAACTACTTTGAAAAATGGGAATAATTCATGACCTTTTGGAAGCCAGTCAAGTTCGGATAGAGTTTGAACAATTATGATGAAAAGGCTCTAACATAGTTTTGGTAAAAATAGTTGACTGCACTTGAGGCAGAAACTGAAAAAATAGCCATCCTTGTTCCTGTCAAAGTCAAAAAGGATGAGGTCAAGGAAGAAAAAGTTGAAAACACTTAGTCGAATGGGAATGTCATGGAGGAGTCTAAAATTCAAGAGGTAACCAAGAAATAAGTTGCTGAGAAGGATAAATCTGCTAAGCAGCAAAAAAATAACAGAAACAACAAGAACTTTGTCAAAAAAGAAGGAATACCGATGGTTAAGCTGAACAAGAAAGTGATTGAAGTGGCAATTAGTCTTTTGAAAGAAAAATTTACCGACTTAAAATGGATGTATGAATCTCTCTTCATGGGAAATGATAAACAGCTCTTCATTTACCGCAACTGTGCTTCAATGGTCAGATACCTTGAGCGTTATAGACTTCCAAAGGATTTCAAATAAAGATTTGAGCATCTGAACAGTTTTGCTGAACAAATTTATGATCAAAAGATAGAAAGCAACAGGGCTATTTCTGGTTATGCTCGACCAGAAGTCATGAAAAGTATTCAGGATTAACTCAAACAAAAGAGAGTTTAGTTGCTGGAAGAGTTTTGTAAATTCAAGCCATATTTCATTGATATTTTGAATGACTTCAAATAGAAGGAATCTGCAAAGGAAATCATACTACTTAGTGCAAGATCAGAGGTCATTCCTCTCATAGAGCCTCTGGTAAAGGATGTCGGATACTTTATCAACAATCGTTTTTACTATGTAGAGGGTGATGAAGTCAAAGATATGATCATCTAAAAGATACACTATGACAAAATTGAATAGTTTGAGCCTGAATAAGAAGAACCTGAGCCTGAGAGAAAATTTGTCTACATTGCTCCTCCAAAATTAGATGAAGCCCCAAAAGATATCATGGGCATTTAGCTTCAGCGCCTTGAACTTAAAAAACAATGCTTTGTGTACAAGATAAAAATGCCAAATTGTAGCAAATACAATCAATTTTAAGGCCTATTCTTTAGAGCGCCTGAAGGCGAAGGACCTTACTAATTGACTATGCTAATTGATAAAGAAGCCGAGGAAGTAGAACTGGAGTTTTACCCCTTTGATGTTGGTAAGCTAAAAATAGATATCTACATCTGGAATCATGTGGGCTTCACCAAAAGCATCTAGAAGATAGTGATATATAATGAGTTAGAAGTGAAAGTAAAGTGTCCACCTCTTAAGAATTATGCAGCTTGGATGGTGGGTACATCAAACTTCGGAGTAAGGACTGACACATAGAATAACTTGAAACAATACAAAATTGATCAAAAATATAAAGACCTTTCGATTTACAATTCAGTGATCGGATGCGACAGTTATGGAAACTGTGCAGCATGGGGACAGTTGTACTACACTGAGAACCATGAAGAAGAACCAACAAATACAATGGAATAAATAAATGAACATTTCTTCAAAAATCAAAGAATATAGCCTCCTTCTCTTGTCTTCAATAGTAATAAATTTGTCAGAAAAGTTAGCTGTGGGTTGGGATTTGCTCTCATGTTGACCTCTCTAGGAGAACTATGGAGTTATGGATTTAACAAATTAGGACAGCTCGGCCAGGGTAACTTCAGCTCCAATTATTACTCGACAGAACCTCAGCAAGTATGCAAGTTCACTGGAGAGACTAGCTGCTTCCTGACTGATATTTGTGCAACAAGCAAGGGATCATCTTTTGCGGTTGACGATAGGGGAAGATTATACCGCTGGGGATATAATCAGGTTGAAGAGACACATCGTCCTGTGTTTGACCGATTCAATACCGTTATCAATTACCAAACAGGTTAAGTCCTATACAAAAATGCAATTCCTTCCTACATTGGGTACGTTATTGTTTATTTAGGAAAAATCATATCAATGGATACACCAAACAAATATAAGTGGGGGATTAGCATTACTATGTAGTCACCAAGGAAGGTGATCTTTATGGATGGGGTATTGTTGAGTTCCTTGGCTGTGGAGAGCTAAAGGATCCACAAGACCTCTTCGTTTTCGATATAGTCAATCCCATTTCTCTGATGAGTGATATTGAGTCTGTTTCCACCAACCAAGAACACACAATTGTAATGACCAAGAGCGGAGAAATATATGGATGGGGAAGAGCATAGCATTTCTCGAAGATACATAAAAATATACAAGGGAGGCCTGTCAATATCACAAAGGAATTTCAAGGCTAAGGGGAGAAAAGAGTCAAAATGATCAAAGCAGGGTTCAACTACACAATAGTAATCAGATAAAACAACGAAGTGTAGCTATTTGGAGGCGAAAATATCTTGGAAGTTGACCAAAAACCCTTCAATGGACCCATCGTTGACGTAATATGCAGCAAAAAAGAAGAAAATTTTGTAATTTTGGTTGACGAATGATAATACACTCTGATCGATCACTTAATGTCTAAATATTTAGGTTATGCGAGGTAGGTATTTTTGCTTGCATCTTTGTCTTCTTCTTTCTTGAAAAGGTTCTTGAAGTCTAAATAAGCTAACATTTACTGCTTCTTGATCTAATGACATCTCTGAACTCTCCACTTAGCCTATCAAGAGGGTTGATGTGGACATCTGTTTTCACCTTCTTTTTGAGGTCATCCTTCCCTTCTTTGTCCTCACCTTCATTAGCTCTATCTCTTTTTCTCTTTCTCTCAAGCAGAATTTTTCTCATGATCTCTAACTTTTCTCCTTCCAAATTGAGGTCAATTATGTCCTTGTCTTGATACTCTTTTTGGCAAACAACGCA
>Ga0100402_1007498_pt1 | contig 10527 bp, 8 predicted proteins | sample CryGeyme20150102_FD_80419 | JGI IMG/M metagenome (GOLD analysis project Ga0100402, IMG submission 80419) | Groundwater microbial communities from Crystal Geyser aquifers in Utah, USA - Crystal Geyser metaG 2015-0102 | ecosystem: Environmental > Aquatic > Deep subsurface > Groundwater | place...
ACAAAAAAGGGTAAGAGGGGTGATGAAGCAAAAAATCAAACAAAAAATAACCCAAGCAAGTCGAAATTCATGGAATAGCTCACATAAAAAAATCATCAAAGATTATTAAGGTATTCCTTAGCAAGACTACTTCACTGAAGGTGCTTCCTGTAAATTTCTCATACTATATTCGGAGTCAGTGTTATTAGTTTAGAAAGCACATTGGCTATCATTGTGGGATTATGTCAAAGAATCAATGAATGCTGATATTACAACCTTATTTATCCAAATATCACAATTTGATAAAATTATAAATATCAAGAGGAGGGAAAGGTTAGCCCCAAAAAATAAGCAATAGAACAGATCAACCTCAGCATACCTTTGACAGCACTCAAACAAACTGTCATCCCATTGACTCTTCTCCTGATAGGAGCACCTTGTCACTATTAAACCCAACAGTGGATCCTTTGTGATCTATCGATTCTCCAGAAGAACTCACTTTGTACTACTGCTGATGGGACCTATCTTCTATGTTCGTATCATGTTAACAGAGCAAAGAAGAGAATAAATATTTCACCTGTCTCTTCAACTACTATCCTATCTATGTATGGGAAACAATCAACTCTGTTAACCTTGATGCAAAAAATTATTTTCAGTCTTTCTCATTGATGTTGTTTTGATCTAACTTTTCAATAAAGATACATAATTCGATTTTTGAGGTGAGGAAATTTTCCTTCGCCAAATGCTGGCAACCCTTATTTTCAAAGATGACTCTTTTGATTGATATTATATTTTAAATCAACTATTTCCTTTTACTTTTTGATCAAGCAAATGTCAGCATCCATATATATATCTAATTCTTAAAACTTTTGTATTCTAAATGAATCGAGTCAGTTCTAGGGAGTAAAATGATACTTGGTCACTGCTTTCATTCTTGTCAATCCTCCTAAAGTAAAAAAACCTCATACTCTAAATTCTTAATTAAACTTAAATGTTTTCATCATCGTTGATACTTTAAAGATATCCTTTCAAGATTTTTACTGATACTAATCCAGAATAGATTCGAAAACAAACTGATCTAATCACATGCGATAATAATTTAGATTATTTTTAGCTCTGTTAAACATCATCCACTGAACAAAACTAAATGGTGCCCAAAATATCATGAAAGATAATCGTAGACTGAATACTATAGATATTTTGAAGAGTAATAGCATATGGGAGTGATATTGAAGTCAACCATATCCAGCATATGATTGCTCACTACAAGTAAGATCTATAGTTATTGTTGTTGAGTAATATTGTCTAAATAATGGATAGGTGCCAATCAAGGGTCGCCAAGTCTATTTGAATTATAGAATCTTTGCCTCCAATTTCCATTTTCATCGTAAAGAATGATATCGTACTCCGCACCACTCCAAAATAGACCACAATACCAACTATGCCTTGATGATACAATTTCAGGATGATTTCTAGCATAACTTATAGCACTTCTGAAGCCATCTTTGATGCAATCTGCTGATCCCATTGTTTGTATCTGAGCATTGAGTTTATCAAACATTGAACTTCGTTTTTCTTGACGTCTTTTCTATGCTTCTGCCTTCTTTCTTAACTCTTAACATCTTATCCTCTACACCTCTGCCCAATATCTTTATCTCTACAGTTAATTCTTTCTTTCACACTATGCTATCAGATCTCTTGCCTCTTGACTTTCTCTTTATCTTTAGTTGATAAGTTATTTCAACTGATATCGCCAAGCTCCAATAATACATCTCACTTACATCTACCTGAAGTCGATAACTTTATCGATAATGGTGCCGATTTGTTGAATATTGGGTTTATAATTTGCTGTTGTTTGCAAGTCGTCATGACATTTATTTTGAATGTCAGATAAATCTTTAAAATATGACTCCATCTCACCTACTACTTCCTCGATGAAATCAGGATCTATTATTTCATCAATCGTTTCCAATGTAATCTTCAACATTTTGTATTTGGTCTCGACCTTCTTGAGCATATCAATAATCTTTTTCAGTATGACCAGACGACCACCATAGACAGCTTTCTTGCTCTATAACCTGACAATGTTATGCTGATATTGAAGCTACTATTCTTTGATTGGTATGTTTTGCCCCACAATTCTGAGTGATTCTGAACATTGTCCTTCATTTCCTAGATTGATTTTGATATTGTCAACATTATTTCTGTTCCTTTTCTCTGTATTTTGAGTAATATAATAGACTGTTGCCGAAATCTGACTATTCATCGATGCCTATTAAGCTGTGAAACTCTTGATCTTTTACTATATGTTGCTCTTTAATTATGCTATTCCTTGTTTTGATTGATTGATGTCTTCCATTGCTGCTTAGCAGTCTCCTTCTATTAGGTGCGTGACCAAATTTTTTCCTATATTGATCAGACTATCGATTTTAAGCATTTCTTTTGATTTTTGGTTGTATGTACTACTCTCAAAAGATTTAATATTCTGAGCTTGAATTGGATTTACAATTTAACCACCAAACATAAATCTGAAATGAATGAAAGCCCTTTTTTCACTGTCCTTTTACTCTTGTAATTTTTTTAACTCTTTCTCCTACTAGTTAACTCCTTGGTTATTCTGAGAGGCTTCCTGACTATTCTTGGCAGGTTTATCATGATTTAGTGTGCTTTTTGACGTATCAACTTTTTTCTCCAAGGTGACGGTACATTTCAAGTAACTTTGTGTCTAAACAGCTTTAATCTCTTGTACGAATCTATAGCTTTTGTAATTTCAAGTTCTTGTTCTGCGTTAGCACAAAAATGACTCACCATCGATCTTACAGCAGAAACATATCTATTTTTCTATGATTAAAGTCTCGAAACTCTCGAGGCAAAATCATTTTTTTATATCTTGGCGTTATAGACAATATATTGTACTCCATTTTCAACTCTATATTATCGTATAAAATTTCCTTATCTGGTGCCACAAGAAGATAATGAATTGATGTAAGATTTAAGCTCATAGTCTTGATTTTTGAGAGTTGTGAAATCAAATCTATGTTGGACGGTATTGAAGATGTTCCTGGTACTTTCATTTCCCATTGATCAACAAGAATTAATTATACGATGCAATTTTAAGTGCAAGAATTTAACATATTATTTACCTGTACTGAATAAAAGTATACAGAAATGAGACAAACAGCTTCATACACGAGAGATGTGTACGTGTGTAGTGCAGTGGTTGATTTTCTTTGGAAGAATCATCACAAAAACATCAGTTGATGATGGAGATATGGTTTTTTGTTATTTTGTAAACAAAATAGATATGTATGGATCCCATGCAGTTTGCTGTCAAGTTCCTATACTAACGTGTTTAAGTACCTATTTTTAGTTCTTTTAGGCTATGAGGGCATCCCTCAGTACTCGTATCTAAAGCAAAAGAGCATCGTTCTTGTCTTCTCTGCGTTTAGAGTCAATTTATTTCTTGTGGACTCTATCATTGGTCAAGTAAAGCTGATCTTCGAGTTCTAAATTGCTTAGCCTTTTATTTTTAACAGCTTCTTTTAGAACTTTCCTTTTTTTTATTTCCTTAACTGTCTTTTGATACTCCTGTAGAGGAATGCTTTCGATTTTTCCTCTTTAGATCATTATTTTCGTTTATAGTATAGAGGGTTATAAGTTTTGTCAAACTATTTAAAAATGGTCAAGATAGTCATAGCAATCCTCCTCGCATTGATGTTGGAAGTGTCAACTCACCCAGTCAAAAACATTGCATCTTCTCAGAAATTAGTGGTCTAGAGCTAAGTCAACCAAGCCAGACTTCTTCCGATTCCTTTTCGCAAATGTTTCAAAGTACAACCTAAGCTGGAAGTTAATAAGAAATATTTGAAGTTCAAACCAACAAGAATAGGCTAAACCCAATCAAAAGATATTCCCTAAAAAAATGAAGGTTCAACAATAAGTACCCTTTTTCAACAAGTACCCTGTAATAGTTACCATCACTCATCAACTACAAACACAGCAATGTTTTATCTTTCAGTGCGTATCTGCTAATCTTCCTAGCTCCCAATACGATCACTATTGTCGAAGAGACCACAGCTGGGTTCTCTGAAATAATAGATACAAAGTTTTAGGGTTGGATAGATTTGACAAATTTAAAATAAATGAAATGGGTTCGAAAGGTCTAATGGTGATCAACAACAAGAAGAAAGTTTATCTCTTAGGGGAGTCAGGCTCCGAGGTGTACCAGTTTGATGCTCCCTCAACAATCATGCATTTGACCACAAAGAATGGTCATTAATCCTGGGCCGCCTAATTCATGAAAGGTCTCACTCACTATAAAATTAACTAAAAAAGTAAACAAGTCTAAGTTGTCAAAAGGATTACTGGAGAACAACTCAAAATAGGAGCTAATCTTAAGTATGTAGTTGATGTCAGTCTTAATTTTTTAGAAGAGGGTTATTTTGGTTGTAGATGTCTATGTTAGGCTGGTTTAGATTGTTCAGATTTAGAGCTAGTTTGAGGGTAAAGAGTTGTGCCTCATAAGATGTGTTAGGGTTTCGATTCGGTAGAACGGAACCACATTGTGTTGCTTTGTCAGAACCAGGGTCATTTAACGATTATCGAAGTTTATCGATAACTCAACCTAAAGAAGAAGTAATTCGAATATTTGGCCGCACTGCCAAAGAGGTCTTTGAACCCTTCAAAAGCATCACTTTGAAGCCTTTTCGTGACGCAGGATATGCATAATGTACCTACAAATGCACAGTATTGATCTTGTTAGTCAGTTGCTGGATTGCCTTTTGGGTCTTGAGTACGCCATCAAGATTGGGTGGTTTAACTACAAGACCTTTAACCTGGTGGAGTACGAACACTAATAAAAAATATACAATGGAGATTTGAAAATTCAAGCTACTATCTCTTCTCTCTCCTTCGAAACCCTGCTCCATTGATACCGGACCTCTCTGCTTTCCTCTCAATTTCGATAGTTTCTTTTTCTTATCGCCATAGCGACTCCTACATCGAAAGCTAGGTTTTTTGATGTCGCGATTAGACAAGTCTGTGCCAACTTCCCTGATGGCGAAGGCAGAGGCAGGCTGAGCATTAAAAAAATCATGAGACAATTTTGAGCTTTTGATACGAGCGTTCCTTCTTAGTACGAAGCTATGATTGGTGTTGTGCTGAAAATAGATCTATTGATCTGCACAAAAATCACGAATCACCATCTATCACAACAATCTCAATTAATATGGTTTTAATACTAACATCACAGTACTCATCAATATCAGAGAGTCAAATACCTCGAACTTGCTTGTCCTGATATTTTTTAGCTCTTTCCTGGCCTCCTGCGCCAACCTTTGTATTTCTTTAGACAAATCCAGATCACCATCAGGAACACAATTATCAGGATTGCCACGATGCTGGCACTGATGCCGAAGTGTTGCTAGCGAGGGTACTATTCTTATCCAACCGACAGGGTCACTGTCTTCGATAAACGACAGGCTTCAAACTTTTTTACTTTTTACTTTTATCCTTATCTTCGACATCTTCACAGCTACCATACAGAAATAGTTTGAATGTCTTCATAATAGATTAATCGCTCTTTAGAGCCAGCCAGTTCAGCTACCTTTTCCTCCAGCTGGTACCTGATTAGCACTCCTCCCTAAATAGTATATAGATAGTTAAGCCCATAATGTCTCAAAAAAGTGAAGGTTTATAGGCCAGGAAGTATGATCTAGCTTTGTGTTTCGAGAGTTTAGGGAAGTCAGTGTTTTTGGGTGTTCCAAAACACATGGATATCTTTGAAGAATATACCAGATAGAATGAGTCCGTAAGATGAAGAGATCGTTGAGAGAGTTTCCTTGAAATATTGGCTAGAGTTTTCGATGAGATGATCTAAGTGGAGGTGGAGGTACTTGGAAGGCACTCATGAGGAAGGCTGCGTTCGCTGTTTTCTTGGGCGTGGTGGAGTGTAGTGATAGATATGGTTGGTTTTGTACTCGGGATGTGCCAATAGCTTTTCGAGCTCAGTCACATACTTCCAGGCCTTTCCGAGGTTGAGGAGCCGAAATTTTCGCTGAAGTTATCGTAGACAACCTGTTGAGGGAAATGCTACGTTCTTGATATTGAAGTAGAAATATTTTGCGATATTCTTAAGTGATTCGTTGTTAGCTATCCATAACAAGCGACCTAGCTATAGATACTCGTACCTTTGATGATCTAGACATATTTTGGCTTCCTGTGCATTTTTCCATCAACAAATACAATTCAATCTGGGATTAATATATGCCATCTTAAGACCACCTCCATAATGCACCACCTCTCGATTTACTCGACCAAAACCCACCCACTGCCAGCATTCAAGCCATTGGTTGAAAAAATGCCTTAAAAATTGTTTTCAGGTGAAGATGAAGCAAATCTAAGATAATTCAATCAAGGACTGCCATAAAATATAAAGAGGGTCAATAAGAGCTCCTTTTGAATGAGCTAAATGCAGTGATGCAGGTAGCTAATTGTTTCAAACAGTAGGTTCGAGTCTAAAGTTAAACTTATGCCCAATAAATCGAGTCATATTCATATTTTTTATTACAGAGTCCCTACAATAGAATTAAGCAGTCTTATTTAATTTTTGCTCCTAAGGTGATTCAAAGGTTTTTGGAGGGGATGGGTCTATCTTTCAATAGCATTATAATTAAATGTAAATAATAGGGTGTTATAATTAAACACTTTTGATATGGAGTCCCAACCTAAACTATCAATCTCATTTCTCACTCTCAAAGATCAGGTGATCATAGCTCACTTAGATCAAAACCTTGCTGGTAAGATAAAACATCGCCAAAAATGGCTATCTCTTCAAATACATCAAAAGCAACCTCATCATGCCCTCTATGCTATCGCTGAGGAAAGGAAAATCAAGCAACTTACTGCAGACATGCACCTTATAATCAAAGTATCTCCGCTCTGACGTAGACTCTGGAGGAATCAGGACTGGCACGAGTCAAGAACAACCGGGGAGGTCCATATTATTGACTATACAACTGTAAAAATGGCCATGAAGGACCAGCAGTTCTTCTAATAAAGAGGAGAAGCCCTTAGTAAGCAAGGTGGAAGTGTCGACTAAGGTAGAAAAATTATGCTTTGACCGATAGGGGCGAAAAATAGTATATTAACCTCACCATCTACGAGGAGGACTCTAACTGTATCGAAACACTTATTCCCGGCATCAACAAAGCCATCGAATTCTAAAAGGTCAACCTCTACGATGAAATGATAAAAGGAGTTAACCGAGTCAAGAAGCTGAAGATGGAGAAAAATAGTAGTGGCTACAAGAATAGCAAGGTCAAATATTCCCTGGAGAGGCCTCCTCAGATATTCATCAGAAGGGCTGGAGTCATCTGACGAGGAAGGTGAGCATGCTCCCGCCTACAAGGAGAAGAAGCAGAAGCAGGAAATAAACGGGAGTACAAGGAGGTTCAGAAGGAAGTACAAGGAGGTTCGGAAGGAGAAGGCACCATCCAAGCAGCCCGTCTTCAGCAACGACGATTTTCCTTCTCTCCCCTGATCCAGCCATCTTACTACTAATTTTCTTCACTATCACTACTAGAATTAAAAACTAGTCATCATATTCGATGAGTCAGTCGAGATAATAATTCATAGGAATTCAAATCCGGTGCCAACGCTCGTCCTTGTTCATGTGGAAAACCCTGGAGTCGAACTCCCTTACCCGCCATCTCAAAACCCGAAGTCACTAAAGAGTCATTGCTCGCCGTCAAGTGGCTGCCGCAAACTCGAAGATGACTCACTGTGACGGCAGAATATATTTTCAATGCTGCCAACTCCGTTCTCATCAATAAAAATTAATTCAATAAAATTAAGAGCCATGCTTGTTGTGATTTGATTCAGGGTCGAGGCAGAGGCAACAATATGGTTAATCTTTGTTCCTAAGGGCATTTCTCCTTTTTTTATTTTTCATGTTTGCAAGTATACATCATACTTTTGAACAAACAGCATTTATTCTGGATATGTTCAAAAAAAGTATAATTTGTTAATTAACTGATGGATCCATCCAAAGTGCTTACCTTAAAGGGCTTGTAGCTCGACTATGAGCAGACAAAGCAAAGACTAAACTACCTCCTCGAACAATCCTAAGAGGACACCTTTAACTCTAAAGATGAGGAATAGCTCAAGCAACTCTCTTCACTCCTTAAGCAACATTTAAATTAGCCCATCAAGGAGGTCGTTGGAATCGAGCGCAGGGCTGGTATCTCATTTTATTTTATCAACTTTTTTAAAAAAAGAGAGGCATAAACTGCTAAGCCACAAGGACCAAAGGAATAAGTAGGTCCAGCATTAGATTAGGAATTTGGAGAAACAGTTGAGTTAACACCCTTCCCAACAACAAAGATCCTGGACTCGAAGACGATTTTGCGAGCCTGCGCCGAAATTTAAATAAAGGAACTGGTTGACAGTGTTTAATTTGAAATAAAAGTCGAGGAACTATCACAACTGAAAGATCTTGGAAAGATGGTGGTGATAGCCTATGCATGCACAGATGGATACTCATGCTCAAAACAAATGGCTTTGTTGACGACCTCTTTCTCAAAGTTGCTGTCAGATTCTGGCTCCACATGCTTCAAGTTCGTCAAGGCTTGCACCTACTCTCTCAAATTTCACAGAAATGCTATTGGATATGGCCGTGAGAAAAGATACTCGCTCTGCCTTTAAGAGATAGGCCGAATTAGCGAGGTTGCAGAAGAGATGATTGAATGGAGCAAGGATATGCTATCTCGTAGCTAACAGCTTAGAGATATTAACTAGGAAGCTTCTAATCAAGTTACCTTTGAGTATACAGGTAAAAAAGAACAGAATTAAAAAATTACATAAAAACTGTCAAATGATAACTCTGACCTTGATGTGATGAAACTAAAATTAACAGACAACATCAAAAAATACACAAGTTTGATGGCCTCTTTCAAAGCAGAGTCCGAATAGGCAGAGAAACGGTTGTAACAAAACATGAAGAATATCCAAGCTTAGAAACAGTGCATTATGGATCTGACAAATGTCAAAAATAACTAGTCTAAATTTGTTAATTAAACAAAAACTGTTCTAACTTACGAATACACTTAATTTTTGTGGTGGAGCTGGATAGAAGTAAAACCTTATACATATACTGTTCGATCAAAAAACCAAAAGTGGGAAGAATAATAGAAAAGGATAGGAAGGATAGAACGCCAAAATGACCAGAAATATGAGCAGATACAAAAACTAATGGACTAAAGGAAGAACATTCTTAACTAGCTCCTCAAACTTAGAGAAAAAATGAGAGTGGGCAAGGAGGCCATCCAGCAGGAAGAGATGGAATTGCACAAAAACTTGTTGGAAAAATTCGGAGAGATTGTCAAAGCATCCTTCAATCAGAACCGACTTGAGATTGCTATAAAATCACTGGATACCTGCAAACAACTACTCCTCAAGATCATCAAAAGCTTTTAAAGTTTCCTTAAGTTTTGGACAGATGTCAAATAGCAATGCTCTACAATCAAAAAGGACCTTTAAAAAGATGGGCATTTCAAGGTGGAAAAGGTTTTCAGGTATAAACACTCATAGTTCCTGAACGCAATCAGTGATTCAAACATCCAGTGGATGGCCCTCGGCAAGCAGACAATTGGAGGCTACGAAGCCATGAAGTTAGCCAACGATGAGATGAGCAAGATCATCAACAGACTCCCAAACGCATAGAACCTTCCGAAATTCATCGAGACGGAATATAACGCCCTCAACAAATAAATCACTGGAAATTCCGTCTACTCGTCCAAAATCAAATAAGGGTTGAAAGTAGAGGACCCCCGTTAACTCTTTAAAACACTTGGAGGATCACTCTCATGATTATGACCCAATCAGTAAAATAGTAGATTTCCAAATAATAAACCATATTATCAGTCGGGGTGGGATAATGAGGATGTCTCAGCAGCAGCTAAGATTCATATGACATCAACCAGTCATCAGTCCTCATCCAATCCTGGAATAATGAGAGTGAGTAATGAGTGTGGGCTCAAGGCCTTTCACTTGGTAGCTGTCTTTCTTTGCCTTGCTCTTCAAGGTTTTCCTTGCTCCTTCATTAAAGGCTTCCCTTCCTGACAGCCTGATCAGCTATTCATTGATTAAAAGTGCAAGAATAAGTAATATATTAGTAAGAATAAGTAACATATTAAAAGTGGAAGAATAAGTAATATATCATAGAAATAATGTAGCAACAGCTCAATTCTCTTGCCAGCTGCTCCCTACAGATTGCTACTAACACTCAAGCAGCGATCTCGGCCATCAGAAAGAATGTACTCATTGTAACAAAAGACCAGATGGGCATCACGACTTAGCTGGCTCTTGCCTGGAAAACAGCCAAAGATTACTAAGACTCTGGAGTAACACTCCTCAACTAGTCTATGCAACAGATTCAATAATTCCTCTCTGGAGGAGCCCAGAATCTACGGAGGTAGTTGATCGATCAGGCCAAGCTGAACATGATCAGATCTATGGGACTGCCATAAGCCATTTCCACTGCCATTAAGC
>Ga0100402_1007504_pt1 | contig 10526 bp, 14 predicted proteins | sample CryGeyme20150102_FD_80419 | JGI IMG/M metagenome (GOLD analysis project Ga0100402, IMG submission 80419) | Groundwater microbial communities from Crystal Geyser aquifers in Utah, USA - Crystal Geyser metaG 2015-0102 | ecosystem: Environmental > Aquatic > Deep subsurface > Groundwater | place...
ATGTCTTCTTCTTGGGTCAGGGTCGTTTTTGGTTGCTAGAACTTTAATGTTACTTTCTGAAAGAGAGATACAAAGTAACTCGTTAGAGTCTTAGTTGGATCTGCCCCCGAAAATGAAGAGTTATCCTTCAAAGTGATGCATGGTATGTCCCCATCTTGCAACTGAATTTCCTTGGAGCTCTAATTATTTCCACTCCAAGCCCTCTGTGCTATCGTTGGTGAACAAGGATGCAAGGTTAAGTCGATACAAATCATCGAGGCATTAATATTTTCCACAACATCCTCCAAAGACATATAGGTCATTGTCGACCAAACAAGATGAATGAAATCTACGGGGGCAAGGTGAACCAGCCTTGGACTACACCTCACGCCAACTGAGAGTAAGAACATTGTAAATCCATAGATCTCCCATATCTTCAGCACTTTCGCCACCAAATACTATCAGATAGGGATATTTGAATTCGGCGGTATGGTATGTCCGCTCCCAGGGGGCCTTTTCGCTCTAGAAAGGTTTGACTTCAAGCCAGCTTAAGGTGGATAGATCTAGCATACTTATAGTATTGAAGCGTTGCCTGTTGGGTCCTCCACCTCCGAAAAGCAATAACTGCCCATTAACGGGGTCATAATTGAGGGTGCTGTTCGAACGACATGCAGGTATATCTCCATGTGTTTTGACTTGGTTCCAGGATGTTGTTTAGATGGAGTAAACCCAAAGGTCGTTCATGTAGGTAGTGTCTGCATGTAGGGACAGTTACTGGCAAATCCTCCAAACAAGAAGAGATCTTTATCAACGATGCATGAGCTATGTCCCCAACGAGCTGATGGTCGAGAGGAGTTGGGGCTGGGAGATATTGTTTTCCAGTGGAAGGAAGCGAGTCCGAGAGCGTCCATAACGGTTGCTGTCAAATTCTAAAATCTGAATTATAAAAGGAGGGCAGCATTGATATCTGACAATTAATTATTGCTCATATCACGTTCCGATCATGTATTAAAATGTCAGATAAGCAGGACAAGTCATATGAATAATCAAATCAGATGAGTCTCAGTCGTTCTTGATACCTTTTCCCTTTTTCAGAGATAGTTCCAAATTTAGCAGCATTTCTAGTTCGTTCTTGAATTGATAAGTAGCATCATGCTTGGAGTTGTTGGCCAACCATACAGCTGGTAAATACTGTAAAACAATGTTGCACAACCCTAGAGTTCCCTCCAAGTGAGTTCCACAGTTCAATTGCCTCAGAACAGCCACTGCACCCTCTGTCGTGTCATAGCCTATCTCAGAGGCTCCTCCTTCTCTGATGGCTTATATCAGCATATTCTTAACTATTTTTTTCCTACAGACGAGGAGGTACACTTGGTATGTTTCTCTGAGTTGCTTGATTATGCTGCTGACAAGCTTCAGATCAGCAGGAAAGCAATCTGCGTTAGGGTTGTCTTCGTCGAGATGAATGGAGAGGTGCTTGTGCTTGAAAGAGTCGATTTTTTAGTTGTGGAGGCGATGGAGCAGAGAACATTATGTTTGATAGGTTGGCTTAAGTTTTGATGGTGGAGAAGATCCCGTGCGCTGGGCCTGGACTAGCTCTTGCTGCTGACGTGATTTTTTGTACATATCGTATAGGAGGTAAGCGATGAAGATAGTCAGCACTAAAAACACCATACTCAGGTTCATCTCTCAAGATCTATTAATTATATATGCCATATAACATGAATACTATCATTCATACGTTGAGCCCCTCACTCCATACTTGGCATTCCTCTAAGCCTTGCATGATAAACTTGCCAATAGTTTGACTAACAGCATAGCCTACATTTTATTCTTCCTGGAACACAGTTTCCACTCCAATCAGAGTGCTCCTCAAGTACTAAATTGTGTAAATGCTGCTTTCATACAATTTGCGATGCAGTTGAGTCAAGTGTTGAAGCTCCTTCTCCAGTTAACTTATATGTGTTCTATATCTACTTTATTCCTGCTCATAAATGTGGAGCCTCTACTCAAGGACAGCAAGTTGTTGGGAAATTTGGCGTAGGTGAAGGTCCTTCTATTCAAGTTGAAGCTTTATTATGCGGAGTTCTTATTCAAGTTGAGCAACTATAGATTGGAGATACTGACCGTTGCCATCTCTGCTGGTTAATTGAGCTTTTAGATCAAGTATCTGCTGTTCTAAGGAATGGATCAGTTGCAGTTTTGAACTGATTTGATTTTCACTATCAATTCTAATAACTCTACATTTTTCCTCAGCTTATGCTTCTTTTTCTCTGAGTATTCTTTCCAACTCACTGATTCTAGCTCTGAACTGGTTTTCTTTACCAATGTACTCTTGACACTCTCGCTCCAATCGACTGATAGCCTCTCTTAGCCTGGTAACCTCCTCGTCCTTGGCTCTCTGCAGTTGCATCAGCTGCCTTTCGAGCTCGCCAATTGCATTTTGTAAGGTGTTGCTATCACTTCTATTTCTTTATGCTGATTCAAGGCTATATTCTAATCTGCGAATGGTCTCCTGAAGCTCAGCAATTCTCAGTTGATATGATCCACTTAATTCGTTTATCTATTCCTGGTGAGAGACTCTAAATTTGTCATATTAGCTGATCTTGATGCTGAGTTGTCCCTTCACTTTATTGAGTTATTGCTCCAGGAAATAAATCTGCTGGTTGACCTATCCAGACTGTACTTTGCCCTGAGCGAGTTGTTGTTCCAGCAGCACAACATATTCACTCTTCTCATTGACCACGATTCTCAGCCTCGACAACTCTGCCTCCTTTTAATTGACTCTTTTTTGTCCGTACTATTTGTTTCTCTCAATTTATTGTGTCATCAGCCCTAGCTGTGAATTTAGTCTAGTTATTTCCTGCTGAAGCTGACCCTCTCTGTAGTTCCACTCTTCATTAGCCGTTTCTCTTCCTCTAAGCTTGTTTTAAAGCTCAACTATAGTGTTTCTGAGCTTGGTAACCTGAAGGTCGTAATCGCTGTGTTTCCTGATTGCCATTTCAGTGTTTTCTTTCTATCTCTGGATTTCGAGATAGAGTGCTTGAATTTGGCTTTGAAGCTTAGTGATCTATCGTCTGAGCTGCTCCTGGTTGCTATTGCTTTACTCTAGACTCAATCTTAGCTTTCGGATCTACTCCTGGCATTAGTTGATTCTCAACTTGTAACCTTGAACCTCAGTGCTTTCTGTTTGCTGTCTATAATAAGATAGATCAATACTTTTTGCTGAGGAGCTCGTTCAAGCGTTCAATTTCAGATATCTGCAATCTGACCTTATTGTTTACTTTGGTCAGTTCCTCTTCCCATCGGCCTTCCTTTTCTTTATAAACTCTGGATAGTTCTAATTTGCTTGAGTTGATTTCTTGAATCTCATTCTTGAGTCTGAAAAGTTGCTGCTCAAGGCTGGCAATAGTACTGTTGCTGCTGACCTTATCTTCTTGTAAGAGGTTGATCTCCATGACTAACTGTGATATTCTCCTGTTTAGCTCAACTATCCTCACCTACAATTCTGTGCTGTTATCTACAGGCCGGCTGTTGCACTTGTCCAGTTCCTCTCTCAATTTTTTCAGTTCAGCCTGAAGCCTCCTTATTTTTTCCTGTAAAACAATGTTTATCTCTGTAGTTTTGTTCAGCTGATCCTTGTAGTAGCTAATGGAGTACTCATCGTTTTGCCCTTTCATCAATCTCTAAATGCTTTCTCTCAGCTATCTGTTTACCTTGATATGGTTGTCCACACGTTATTCAAGTTCATGGTTTTTCTAGCGGTAGAACAGGATCTGCTCGTTGTATACTGACTGTGCTGATGGGAACTGATTGACCGGCTCACTGCTGCCAGATTGAAGTTCTAGTATCTTGATTTTTAGCTGAGTAATTTCTTCGTTGTGCCTTTCGATCAGTTTACGTCTATCTCTCTCATATCTCTTGAAAAGCTCACCTTGCTCGGAATTCAGCTGTCCGCTGAAGTTCTACCCGATGACCTACTCGAGTCTATGATTGAAGTCGGTTAGTCTTTCCCTGACTTCCTATTCGCTCTCGGCCTTGCCCTAAACTTTGATACTCATTCCCAACTTTTGCCTTAAGGCTTCGTTTTACAACTTGAGTTGATAGATAACCTTTCTCTCGAAGATCTGGGTGGGCTCACTATGATTATTTCTGGAGAGAGGTCTGAAGGCCAGAGATGACACCTTGGACTCATACTAGATAATTTTTTGCTTCAGATATTTTATTTCATCGAGATATGTATCGAAGCTGCTGATTTTATTCTTGAGGGAATCGCTGTTTCTCTCCAACTCAGTGATATGTCCTTCCTTGGTCTTAATTTTACTCTCCAGCTCGCCAATTCTGTTGTTGAGCAACACTAATTCGCTAGTCTTGGCGATAGCTTCTTCTTTTTTTTTGTCCAGCTCAGCTTGAAGGGCCTTGACGATCTGGTGGCTTTTCCTTTCATTCTCTTTCAGCCTGAGCTTGTTTTCTTCTGTTTAGGTCAAATGGATCTGTAAATCATTCTAGAAAGCCTTCCCTTTGACTCTTTCCTGTCGAAGCTAACTTTCTATTCTTTGCACTTGTTCGATTCTGGCATGAAGCTAGGTCGTCACTTGGCTTATCTGCTCTTCCAGCATGGATTTAACTTCCTCGAGACTATTTTTCTTTCTCTAGTACTCTTCCAGCTTGAACTGGAGGGTCACAAGCTGCTGCTTCAGCTAGCCTTTTTATCCCTCCTGGGTCTTGAAGTCACTACTATTTTTCATTTTCAACTGTTGCAGCTCCAGGGTCATTTAATCATTGTGACTCTGCAGGAGATCTTTGGTTTGTCTGAGCCTGGTGATTTCTTGATCTTTTTTTAGGAGTGCCTACTCTAATAGTTGCAACTATTAGCTGCTTTGGCTGCCAGTCATTTGCTGACGAACTTTTTTGAAGGTTTCCTCAATTCCATTGATCTCTTTTTTGAGTTTTTCGTTTTCTACTTATAGTTAATGGATTCTTTTTAGTTTCTTTTCTAGATCCTCAACTTTAGATTTGAGAGACACCTCTGATTCTTCCGATTGTTTGGACAGTGCCCGTGATCCTTTCATTTTGCTGCTCATTTCATCGTATCTATCAATCAGTTACTTGTGCTTGTCCTGAAGTTCTTTGTACTAGAGCTTGCACTGGTTAATAATGCCCTCGTACTCACTGCATATATTTTTGTATTGTTCATTCTCGATACATTTTTGCTGATAATATTTCTGCAGTTGAACCATGTTCTCATTGAGTTGGACTATATCAATACTTGACTCATCAAGTTTTTATTGGCTAGTGCTGATATTGATTTAGCTGTTGTTGACGTTCTGCTTGTTGAGCTTTTCCTCGAGATCCTTGATTATTTGATTTTTGATCTTGAGGTCTGCTTCATACTGACCTGCTTTTTTGCTGAGAGACTCACGTTAGGCATTAAATTGCATGAGTTGGTCCTCATACTGTTGGAGCTTGTCCTTGATGGTTTTCACCTAGCTGGCGTAGAGTTAACTATCTCTAGGGTTGTTTTGGTTTAAATTAGAATTGCTTTGTGCCTGGCTTGAAATAGAGGAGATCAATTGCTGGTCCTTCTCCTGAACAAGATACTGATATCTCTTGATTTCGTCATTTTTCTTCCTTATTTATATCTTGTAGTCTTGGATTTTCTCCATGGCGTCCTCCAGCTCTTCCTCTTTCTTATCCAGACTCCTCACTAACTCTTCCTTCTCCCTCTTCAGGGTCAGGATCTTCTTGCTCAAGGTTTCATCGTTAGCATCGGTTGGAATGGAAGTATTGAACTGAGCCTGTGATTGCTTCTACACAAGCATTCTCAATGTGGCGATCTCTTCTTCCTTGGATTTGATAGTGTCAGTGTGATGATGAACTTTGCGCTCAAATGACTCTATCTATGAAAGTTTTCTCTCAAGCTCATCGTTGAGCTGATTGATTTTTTTTTCATAGTGAGCTGATTGTTATTTTAGCTTCTCAGTGGTCTGTTTGTGCTGCCGACCAATATCTAGGAGTTCGTGCTCCAATTGCTGCAATTTTCCGGTTAGCTAAGGTGACTATCTATCTGACACGTTACTTTTTTCTTCTTTATTTTATGTTTTTCTAAGAAGTTCCTGGTACTTGGTTCTCCAATCAATAGCTTCCTCCTTATCTTCCCTATTTTTCTAAAGGATGTCCCTTAGCTCCTGCTCGACTTCCTGCATTCTCTCATCAAAAGATTCCACATCATGCTTGAGCTCCTCAAACTCACTCAGATTCTCACATTTATCCACCTCTTATCGAAGCATTGTATATTATCCAGTCAAAAAGGAAAATTTTTGAGTGAAATTCTCGAAACGGTCCATGACCATTAGATAGCGCGTCTACCAAATTGAAGTATGCTGAGAGGAAGAATGAGGCCTATGAATTTACTGAGGTTGAGTAGGCTGGCTTATTGATGGTGCTGGAAAATGTCCTGGAATGATTTGAGGCGGGGAGGCATGAGAATGTTGGGGATGTTGTAGAATCATTTGAGGATAATGTTGTTGAGGATGGATAATTTGAATAGGGGGCTGCTGTTGTTGTGAATGAGGTTGAGAATGATGCCCTTGAATGTTCCTTCCTTGTTGATACTGCTGTTCTTACTGGATGTACCTGAACTGAACTTGTTGTTGACCACTGATTACATTATTCCCCCTCGATATCGTGGTCTGCTGTACATTCACAGGTGGTCTGCCTTGTTCTCCATATGATATCATCACTGGGCGACCTTCCTTGATCCGGGTCGACAAATCACCTAATTTTTGGTTGATACTTCTTACTGACTGGCTCACTTCAGAGTTGCTAGTGTTGTAGGGAAGTGGGGCATGGGAGTGTGAGGTCCTAATAGACTACTGGATGACTGGGGCTTCGATAGGCTGCGATTGTTGGGTGATATTATGGGCGATTGGAAGATTGCGGGAAGGTGGCCACTGTGGGTCCGAGTTAGCTGAATTGGCAAGGTGGAGAGGGTGCCTGTCTTGGGAGCGGTTTTCCATAATAATGAAACTTTTTTTCTCCTCGTGCAGACCTGGGATCTGCATTGCTTGGTCCTTCATTGAGGATATATAGCAATAAATTATATTGCATTTGTTTCCAGTCCTCATCCAAAAATAGAACTACCTAAGTGACAATGATTGTCATTATCATTCCTATAAACAAAAGCGTTCCCTTTACAAATAATAACAAAGATAATAATCTCAATATGCTGCTGCTCCTAGCGACAGCCATCCTTTTGCAGCTCTCCTCTCCTCATCTCATTATTTCTCTCACTCCCTCCAACTCATAAGTCAATGCAGTTCAAAATCTCACAGTGGTCATTCTGACCTCAGCAGTCATCTCAGCAAATTCTCTGACTCTTAACCTACCAACACAATTCGCAACCTCCTCTATTTGCTCCGTCAATGGCACCAGTGATAGCTGTGTCAATAGAGTTTCAGCCAGCTATGCTTCTGTGGCATATGCTTCGACTTTGGCAGCAAGTACGTACTATACTCTGATGGTGCAGGTTACAAATCCAAGCTATGCGACTAACTTTCCAGTAATTGCTTCAGTTGGAGGCGTAACTTTTTCCAATACTGGTCTAGTGGCCATCACACCGAAAACAATAATTTGCTCAATGACTTCTGCTTCTTCGATTGTGGGGGACTCAGCAACAGGCAGCATCACCCTCCAAAACAGTCTCCCGCCAGCTAATTCTAAGATAGTCATTAACTCCAGCCATCAGACTACTTTCAGCAATTTATTCGCATCCTCTCCCACCTGCTCTTATTTCAATACCTCCTTAACTTGCTCCCTTTCTAGCTCGTTCGGACAGCAATTTCTAACCATTTCCTCCATTCCCACCTCATCCAACTTAACCTTTTCAGTCAGCAACATCAACAATGCTCCCTTTAACTCTTCCTTTATCACTGCAACCCTTCTCCTGCAGAACAGCAACAGCTACACGATGGAGACCTGTACGCTAACCCAACCAAAACCCACAATCCTTAGAAACAGTATAGGAGTGAGTGCTACCAACTGGAACGGAGAGGTAGGAGCTGTGTCCAATGTGACCCTCACTGTTAATACATTTTTCACACCATATACTAACAAGGTTGTGCTGGAGCATAACAGCAATTTTATAGTGAGTGTGTTAAGCCCCACTACCTTGCAGACAACATGGAATACAAATGGTGCCACTCTGCTATTACTGGATGGAGGAGTAGCATCAGGTAACTCCCTATCTTATCTATTAAGTGTGACCAATCCACAGAGTCAGCAACCGATGTACTTTACGACTTATGTGATATACTCTGCAACCCAGTACATTGAATTCTTTAACCTGACCACTCTTACACTATTGCCCCTTACTCTACCATTTTCGCTAACGCTCTCATCTCCCTTGACTCTCACTCCTTCCACCTACAACTTATCGACTTCCCTTTCTTTTGATCTTACCACTCCAACTATCATCGTTTCTTTGGCATACGGATAATTGTAGTGTAATTCACTCAATTTACAATCGAGTGTTACTCTCACAGTAGTCAGCTGTAATGTGAGTCAGCTGCAGCTCAATGCAAGTATTGTGTCTGTTGGAAATTTATGGCTGTCAGTACAGGTGGTTAATTGGATCAGCGTTAGGGCAGATAACAATATAAAGATAAATATTAAAGGAGCGGCCCCTAGTTATTACAGTGTGGGAAGTGGAACAGCAAGTGTTAGCCTCACGGGAAATAGCCAGACTTTTACAATAACCAATCAAAATACAACCTTTGCGGCAGCAACAACATTCATCATTTAGGAGACGACAAGCTTTCTATCCATTATCAGCACAGCAATCAGAAAGGTTACTCTAACTCTTCCTTCAGACCTCTTCTTCACATCACCTATCCTTTCACCCATTAACATTTCGACAACACTTCTCAATTATAGTGCCACTCCCAGTATAAACAGCATCCTCTTGTACATTACTGGCCCTCTTTCCCTGATAATAGCTGGAATATCTAATCCTGTCTTATACCTCAACAGCACTACCTGGTATATCAGAGGTACAGATACAATTGGCAATCCTTCTTTTTAATCTTCCACTATGCATACACCTTTCTACACTCCAACTTAAGCTAAATTAGATATAACAATGAGTAATAATGTCATTGAAGGGAATGGAACCATGTAGTTGACAGTTGTTCCTGTGATGCAGTATTAGTATGGTTCCAAAAATCCAACAGTTAGTGTATATTTGGCCAACTCAACAGTACTGTCTGTATGCAGTTCTTGCACTCTGGTTTCTTCCACTACTTTTGTCTTTCCACTGACCTCTTCAACCACCAGAACAGCGATTACTCTAACCAACAGCCTACGACCGTCAAATAATACAATCTCAATAACTATAACGCTGAACAACATCACATTCTAAACGGGAACAGCCAGCTATACCCTCTCGCCTATGACACTTACCTACACAGTTAGTCAGCTGGGCTTTTACGGTCAATTGGGAAGTCTCAACATCACGGTTGGCAATATGCCCAGCGCCCCATTAACCCTCAGCTACAGTTCGCTAGCTAACATTTTGAGCAGTAGTACGTGCAATCAATGCAATGGCACACAGATCTATGCAACAGGTCTGGTCCAACATTTCAGTACTTAGTATATTATAGTGTCTGGCATCAGCAACGGATTAACTTACGCCCAGGTAAATGTTACAGTCGATTATATTTGCTCAAGCATCCAAGGCTGTCAAGTATGCTCCAACAATTCGACAACTAGCACCTTGCAGTGCCAGCAATGTTTCACCTCGGCCTTCACAAATTTGAGTCTGCTCTATCAGCATCAATGCCTATCTTCATGTCCTCTGACAACATATTCCAATGGTCTAAAATGTATGGATTGCCCTGCTCTGTGCCAACAATGCAACTCAACAGCCTGTTTGTTGTGCAATAACAGCTATCTACTCTACAATGGGAGCTGTCTGACAAGCTGCCCAGCTCCTCTGGTAGCCAACGCTACTCATTGTATGCAGGTGCCTGTCGTTTGTCCTACTAATTGTGCAAACTGTCCCCTGGATAATGTTTGCCTAGCATGTGACTCGCCTTACCTACTCCTGTCCAACAGTTGCTTGTCTTCCTGTCCGCCCAACTATAAGCCTAATAATCTGATGCTCACATGTGAGGTCTTCATTCCTCCTGCTGAAACAAGCTACTTTCCCTTTCCCTTTCTGATCGCCTCTACCCTGCTAACTATTGCTCTGGTGTTCGTTAAATGTTGGGACAGGCGATCCTTGGTGATGGGAAATCTAATCGCTTTTTTGTCTATCGTGGAGGTAGGATCCATGATTATGACCCTTGTCTATACCTTTTAATCAGGTACAGTAGATCTGTTAGTACAGGCTCTTATCTTCATACTCATCCTTAGCAAAATTATTCTCAACATCCTCTTTTTAATCTATTTTCTCAAAGTAATAGCTACTGACGAGGATTTTCTCAGCTGGCGCCAAAATGATGATTCCCATGAGTATCTCTATCGAACTCTCCTCATCTTTTCCTCTA
>Ga0100402_1007507_pt1 | contig 10515 bp, 8 predicted proteins | sample CryGeyme20150102_FD_80419 | JGI IMG/M metagenome (GOLD analysis project Ga0100402, IMG submission 80419) | Groundwater microbial communities from Crystal Geyser aquifers in Utah, USA - Crystal Geyser metaG 2015-0102 | ecosystem: Environmental > Aquatic > Deep subsurface > Groundwater | place...
CTTAAGATATGACTATACAAATTTTCAGTACCCTACTTCTAAAATAGTAAGCTAAATATTTATCAGTAGCACACAAATAAAACTTTCATAGGCCACCCACTGGCTAGAGTGGTTGGCGAAATTAAATCACGATGTAGGAGATGGCTAAACCTTGACCCTATTCTGATTGGTCGCCGTGGGCAGACCAAGACCAACTGGGCCCAGCCCCAAATGCGCAGTGGTTAATAAGCGTGGCTGCTCGCAATCTGCTCTGAAACACCTGCCAATAATATTATCACCTGCCAGAAGTATTGCGGCAGTTGTCACAATGTTTAGACCTGTAATCTAAGGCGGCTACATTCTAGCAGAAGAGTCTTCCGTAAACTGAGTACTTCAGTACGTACTACTAGATACTAGGCTACCTTCTTTTTTATTGCTACCGAATAACTAAGTATGTGCATGTTGTGTGAGCAACAGAGCTAACTGTCTTCTAGCCTCTTATTACTGTTTGTTAAGCCGTTCGGCAAATACTTTCTTGCAATCGCCGCAGAGGCGACTTGGAAGCTCTTCTTCGGGGAACTGCCGAAGACGACACGGATTTTTCCTCAGATGATCTTTTTGACGAAGACTTGGACTTATTGGAAAGAATGCTGTCACGGCGCTTGACTGTTTTTCTGCCACTGCGACCGCGACTATTGCATGCCGAATTTTTGGGGGAAAGCGACGAGACGGAAGAACCAGACGAAAACGAAGACAAAGACTGGGGTGCAATCGAGCCCGAGTCTTCATCGCACACATCTTCATCGTCTTCGCAAACTGACTTGTAGTACTTGATGGCGGCAATCTCGTCAGCTTGTGCGATTTGCTGAGCCACAATCAAGGCAGGCCTCGATAATTGCACATACTGACAGCGTAGCATTTCTTCTTGATTAACAGCCCCACCACGCTGTAAGAGACACTGTAAATTCAAAACAATAGATCTTGAGGCTCGAACTTCTTCCATTTTTGCCATGCGTTCTTTCTCGGGAAATACCCATTTCTCAAGTCCTCTGCGAGAAGACCCAAGTTTAGACCATTTGTTATACAGACTCGTAGTTTCGATTTCATGCTCAAGTTGGCCACCCCGTTGACTTTCTGCCCTTTGTTTGGCAGCTTCATAAGCATCTACAACCTCTTGCACAAGAGAAGGTTGGCGAATCCGAACACGATCTGCCAGAGCCTTGGCACTGGATCGGAACGATCGGATGTCACGTTTGCTGTACCAGAAAACGTCATTCTCTTCATCGTCTTTTCCAAGTTCTACAACCTTAGTAGCGAGCTTATCGGTAAAGTGGACTTTTCTTTGGAGCTTGGGGAAACAATTTGGAGCAGGCTTCATTTCTTTATCTTTCAAGACCAGGCATGAAGATCTTCGGCCTAGAGGACGAATGGCCTCGCCGGGCAACAACATCATGGGCAAGTTAAGGGCGTCCATATCGAGAGGCAGTACGTATGTTGCAATAGGATGAGTTTGGATGGGAGAGACAAAATTATGAGCAAGTACTGGAAGAGGAATTTTGTACTCGTGACGTTCTAACTGGTTTGTTCCCGAAATTATGGCTTCAGATTTGCTAAGACTACCAGGTACATTTGTACCGGTCAATAAGCGAAAAACAGATGGATGTGACCAGTTGCCAGCAGCCAGTAGCCAATGGAAGTCATCTTACTATGTATCAGAATGTCCACTTTTGGTAAACCGACTGCGCAGATTTAAAAAAATGTACTCGGTACTGGTACTACTACTACAGTAGTACTACCGGTATGCAGAATAATGTGTCGACAACCTTTCCGATAGTTTTCACTAGTAGTAGTAGCGGTTAATACCTGGTACCAGGTACGAGTACCTGGTACCTGGTAATACCAGTAGTAGTAGTACTACTAGTACACACTTTTAGTATCAGTAGGTACTACAAGTACTAGAGTACCTAGTACATGTACTAGTAGCTACTACTAGTAGCATGGCTGCTTACTACTGTACCTGGTAGGATACCTCCTCACTAGTACTGGTACTACTGCTACAACTACTAGCTAGTAGAGTCTAAGTAGCTGCTTGAAATGACGCATAACATTTCCGGGAACCGCATTCCTTATTACACCATGGCAATTCACGAGATCAGACTCGCTTTTCTGTGAAGAAAAAATATTAATACTACAAAATAATGCTGAAATATTACTTGAGTAAGTACCTTATTACGACCAGGCATTAAAGTACTGTATTAATTAATAACAACTGTCTGTAATCATTATTTATGGTTGCTGTCGAAATGACCATTCTGAACCGTCGGTGCTGGCCATTCAGAAGTACTGGTAACACTGGCAAAGCAGCAGTCTACTACCTGGTAGTAGTACTACTAGTAGCCTCTACTACTAGCACTCTAGGGAGAGACATCTTTGTCAAAACTGGTTTCATGACCGATGTACCAGGTACCAGGTACTCTATGTGATATTTGATGCCATCACCATTCACAGCGTCAACTTTTTGAGCAATGGACAACAACCACATTCTCAGAAGTCAATACTACCTACTCTTCTACTTGGTCCATGTTCTTTGCGTTAGCCAATACAGCCGCATTGGATTCTATCGTTAATCATTATTAGCACGCGCCAAAAAGCTGAGCAGCGGGTCACTTGTGTCAGAGTAGCACGAAAAACAAAAATTTCTGCAGAGGGATGTTCGCACACACGTGGGAGCAATCCTTTTTCTGTCATATGAAAAAAGATGTCCTCGCAGTACAAAATATATATAGAGTGATAGTTTTTCTGTTTTGTAATGCTTTCTACTTGCTACTACTGTACATATCCTATCCTCCTTCATGGAGGGTGTGGTCCGGTTGTGATCAACTCTGTCACCCTTCGGGGTGCCAATGGTTGCCTTCGGGTAACCTTGGCGCCCTGCGGGCGCCATAGTTGTGATCCCCGTTAATTAGATATTCAATTTTTTTTTTACTTGCTACTACTGTAGCTACTAGCAGATGGTTACGATTCGAGATTCTCCAAATCCAAATATGTTTGTAAATCCTTTTGGTTGTACCATGTCACTTTCTGTTCCTTGTCATCTTTGGACGGCTCTTTTTCCATCGAAAATGCCAACAAACGTCCGATTGTAGATTTTGATACCGAACTGGTTTCGGAAAATGTGCTGTTGGTGCTGTTGTTAGTTGTAGCAGTAGTATTCGTTTGGACCAATGAAGACAGTGATCCTTTGGATGCAGGAATATTTTGGGATATACAATCACACGCCACCGCCATAGCCTGTGATACCGAGAGACTGTTGAGATAGGTTTGTACATCGGCATTGGATACAGATAAGATGATAGCATCAGCAGCATCATTATCGTTTGTACTAGCACCATCATTTTCCATCGCCGTCTCCTTCTCTTGTTGTTGTTGTTGTTGTTGTTGTTGTTGCTCCTTAGCGTGTTGGGCAACTCGTTTCAAGAAAGTAGACCGTGCCTTGTCAGCACCTCGTCCTGCAATGGCGGCATGACAATGATAAAATTGTCCCGTAGGATCTACTCGCCATATGCCTTCGTCGAGACCACCAACCAGTATGGCCGAGCACTGACAAAGACAGAGAGGAATAACATCACCAAAAAAAAGGGAGGATTCATAATATATTAGTAAATTGTTTCCAAACAAAAAACAAAAACAAATAAGAGAGCGAGAGAGTTTATTGTTCAGATTTCTTGGAGAGCGGAGAACAACACACTCTCAAACACACACGCAAGCACATGGATTGATAGCATTTGTTCCACGACAAGCAGATTTCAATTGCAGCTTTTTTTTAAAGTATATACAACGTACGTACCACAAGCATTCGTCCCGCGTTACTACTACCACCACCACCATTGCCTGATGTTTGCGTTGGTTTTTGTAACTGATCAGCTAATCGTCGAGCTAATATTGATAGGGTTATGAGAGAAGTACAGGCCTTTGTTGTTGTTGTTGATGATAATGATGATGATGTTGGTATTGTCAATCCATCATCATTCGTTTCGTATAATTGTTCCGCCAATAATCGAATCTTTTGTTGAAGAATACGTCCATGTACAGAATTGCCTGCCGTCATTGCAAAATAATACTGTTGGTGGTGCATGGTGTCATTACTACTAGTACTAGTAGTGGTTGCAGGTATAGAAAGAATGTTGCAACATGGTGGCGGTAGTTGTAATAATGGTCCAAGACTGCTGTCGTCGTCGTCTTGTTCATTCCACCAGAGAGACTTGGGTTGTTTCAAGTCCGTACTAGTACTGCTACTGCTACTGTGTGTGGTGTTGTTGTTGTTGTTGTCGTTGTCGTTGGTTGTAGTATTATTGGCAACTTTGTCGCTGGTAGTGGTGGTGTTCGTAATGGGTATAAAATTCCACGAATTCATAGGAGGTGGTTGAGTTGATACTACCACTAGTCCATTGCGACATTTCAATGCCACAACCAAATGAGACGATGGTGGATGATCCGTTGTTGTTGTTGCTGCTGTCGCGGAAACAGCCTCTAAAGTCCGTTCCACCGAATATAATCTACCACCAGGAGCAAATATATTGGGCGGTAAGGACTGGTAGGGTAATGCTGATGTTGATGTTGTGGAGGTACGAGATTCGTCTACCGAAGAATGCCACGGTGCTGATAGAGGAGAACTGGAAGCCGTGGATGCTGCTAGTACTAGTACCGATCTTGTGGTTATGATTGCAACCATAACAACTACAGGTGAGAGTTGTTGTAAATATATTGGCCGTTTTGAGATCAAAGACATTATTCTTGACAGTAGCATCATACTAGCTAGTATGTCGCAACACACAAATATGTACGTGTTCTATCTTGTTATTAGTGTTAATCAAGCTCCACACGTACACACCTGCCTGGCCGACAGATAATGGATGGAAGTAGGAAGTGCAGGTTAAGAAGTAGTACCGAGAGGACAAGCAACTGTGCAAGGACGGTGCGTGCGCGGCTGATGATAGGTCCAGTAGGATTCACCTGTTGGCTGTTCTTGTCGTTTTGCTCTTAATTTTAGTACGGTAAAAAGCTACTACTACTATGATCCGTCGAATACTAGATTTGGTCTCTTGTTAAGGTTCAGGTTTATCCATCCAGTGCAAACCTTCAAAAAAAGCATACCCAGCACCACGTAAAACAACATAATACGCGCGCACACTCCAGCAAAAAGAGTGTTTCTGCGCACACTTTGCAACAACAACATTCTCCTTCTTGAATTGACTTTTGTATTTTTAAAAGATAGCGAAGCTTGTACAGTACAGTACCGTACATTAGCTGTTGTTATTCTCTCAGTAGCCACAACGAGTCGTATTCACAAAACCACATTATTATTTGGAGAGAAAATGGCTCTATTATTTAAGAATCTCTTGAAAAGGTCTTCATGTAACAGCAGTAGCAGTAGCAGCAGCAGCAACAACAACAATCATGTCATGAGAAAAATTTCACCGCCGTTAGGTGGTGGTGGTGGTTGTCGTTGTTGTTGTTGTTGGCTATTGGTACTTACAACTATTACTATCGTATTGACACAACAAGCTAATACGGTCCATGCGAATCCGAATGCTATACAGATGTTAGCCTTATTACAAGATGACGAATTAGAACATTTAGAACGTTCCAAAATTGTGTCGGCGTACAAAAGTACAACATCACCGTCGAATGATTATTTGGTACAGTATCACCATAATGATGATGATGGTGATGATATTATGAATAATAATGATGTTGACCAAAGCAACTGTCTGAATAATGTAAACGACGACAATGATGACGACGATAGAAAGACAAAAGAAGGACCAAACGCATGTCAGGCTGAACCTGCTGCTCGTCGATCCGTATTTCCTCGTACCGGCGGCAATAATAATGATGATGATAATGATAATAATATGAAAGAAGATGATGGACCACTGGTATGTTTAGCATTTTTATCGTGTTGTGGACGAACGGATCTATTACAATTGACGTTGAATGCTGCCATTCGACATATGGAACAAGATGAACCTACGGCGTTACGAAAGCGGTACGAAATTGCCTGGGTCGACAATGGCTCATCGAGAGACAAACAGGAACACATTCGTTCGACGTTTCAAATTGATCATGCCTTACCAATGCCACGCAATATGGGACTGGCATGGGGTATGAATGCATTACTGTTTGACTTATGTACAGCACCTTACATACTACTCCTCGAAGAAGATTGGTTGTACATGGATAAAGCTGTTGCCGAACCGACCAAACCTCGGAAGGAGGCTATTGCTCACGCCATTGCCCTGTTGCAATCCAATCCGGTAGATCCCGCTACCCGCCGCCCTATCAAGGGCGTCTTTTTGCGAACGGAAAGTAATATCGTACCAACCACAAAGGGAGTGTTGGAAAATGTTGCACTGCAAGTAGTACCGTCCAAATCTACCACCAGCACCACCACCAACAACAACAACAATGAAAACGAACCACCGTATACAGTAGATCGATTGGAATATCGTATTTCGTGCATGCAATTTCAACAAACGGGACATATATGGGGTGCATTTACCAATGGTGCCGGATTGTACGATCGACAGGCCCTCACGACGCAAATAGGACGCATGTACGGAGAACCTGGTGATGTCTTTTCGGATCTGGCTGTTGAGGGCAATTTTTGTTTTCGAGTCGGATTGCAATTTTGTGCCGCACGAATTCCCATGGACAGCAGCGACATTAACAACGTACCACAGTGTGATTACGATACCAACCCCAATATTCCTGCCTCTTGCGCAGCGGCTTTTGCTCATATCGGAGGAGGTCGGGGAACGCGTCCAGCTCGTCGAAAGCACATGAAATGTATCGATGATGCCTGGAACTTTTACGGAACGCCCTTTTTTGATCAAGTCCCAAAAGAAGCGTGCAGCAAGGATTTGGGAACGATTTGGGAACAATTGAAACTCAATGAACAATTTCAAGCCATTAATGATGCACACAACAAGGACGTCTTTCAAAAGGAACAGCAACAACGCAACCTCATGGTTCAAATGGCTAATTTGTTTCAAGACAAATCCCAACGACCGGCAGAATTTCGAGCCTACTTTGGTTCTCAAGATCCACAGTATGCAAAAATGTCGGATGAGGAAATTAGGAAGCTTCCCGAAAAGTTGCGAAACATGGCAGCAAGTCCTCATCAGTTGCCCGGGTTTTGGGATATCCTCGGACGGCCCGTTGGTGTCGATTTTGATGTTCCGTAATGTTTAATGTAATGATAATTTTGACAACCTTTTCGACATGCAACATGATAGATGCTGTATTGGACTACTGGGAAAGCGAACCTTCGTACCCCATTACTTAAGAAAAGAAGCAACCGCTCCCTGTCTAGACGACTTCTATGCTGAAAACATAAATTTCCTAACGTTAAAGTGTAATCAGACCAACCACAAGCATAAACACAGCTACGAATATCCGCCCTGACATTGCATCACTACCGCTGTTACCTTCTTGACTGTCTCCGCCGTTGCTGCTGCTACCACTGTCATCGCCACCGCTACCATTATTACCACCATCACCATCACCGCAGTCTTCCGCTCCATCGGGAACATCTTGGGTGCAACTTTGGCAGCTATTGTCTCCCGTACAAGCATTGTCGCCAATGGTAAAATTGCCATCCACATTGATATCGCGACACGCATTGGCACCAGTACAAGATTGGCTGCCAATAGAAAAACCGGTATCACCTGCCGCTAAATTTTGACAAGAATTGGCACCGGAACACGAGTCCTGTGCGACCGAAAAGGTCACACCTCCGAGTTGAAACACATTGGCTCCCGTCGTGTAAGGAACATTCCAGTCTTGACAAGAGTTTTCTCCGTTACAACCGAGCAAAAGAGCATTCCCTTCTCCGTTACGGCAGGCGCCACCGCCCTGGCAGGCGTTGACCTGCACCCGAACGACCATGGGTTCTTCGAGACTGCTAGCATCGCCAGGACCATTTTGAGAGCAAGATCCGTCACCCTTACAACCATTTTCGCCCACGACTTCTAGCTGAGCCGTATTTTCATTGCACGAAGCATCTCCACTACAGGTTCGAAGGGCCATGGATATTTTCTGGGTGTTGAAAGCACAAGAGGAAGGTCCAGCACAGGCCAGGTTACCAATCACCATGTCGCCCGCATTGAACGAACAAGTTCCACCTCCACCTTGCGGGCCAACCCATTCGGAACCAGAAATAGCTTTGGCGGACTTTTTATCAATGGAATTCATTGATGGATTCATCAATTTTGCAAGATAACAATTCGAGGTGAGACATTACGACATTACCAAGACAGATACAATCGCACCAGAACATGAGATGGACATCCAGACCACCAAAATGCGACCAGTTGGGGACCTTACATTACAAGATCCTTCTCCGACGGTAAGGACATCACCCGAATTGCTGCTGCAACTATTTTCTTCATTGCAGCTGAGACCTCCAATTGTGATATTCATGCCTTCCCGATTGTCCTGGCATGCGGTTGGCTCTCCACATGACTCTTCATCAATCGTCACAATCTGAGCCGATCCAGATACAGCCAAAACGAAGAAAGATAGTAGAGAACAATGATGTACTTTCATAACTTAAATAAAATATGGTTTTATAATATAACCACTATGTGATCCGATAATTTTGGTTGCAGTATCGTATTGCGAAAAAGAGCACCTCTTTTTATGATGTGCAAATTTTTTTGAATTTATCGGTCTGTCGCTTCAAGACTGAACGACAATGTCCGCTTGGGTCACGAATCGTATCAGTCATCAGTCGTCCGTCCTCAACACGAACAGAAAGAGAAAGCTTCGGGCTTTGATGCTGGCGTCTGACAATGGCAACGACTCATTCGAATAGGTAAATTCTAGCTAGCTAGTAGAGGGAATGGTGTACACCAAATTCTTCATCTAAGATTAACGTTCACGTTCTGGTTGATCCTTTGTGTGGGAGACCAGATTTCATAAGCGATGCTTTTTGAACAACACTCACCCCCAACCCCCTTCTTCACGACGAAGAACAGTCGTACCGTAAAAGCGTAAGTTCTGTACAGTGTCGACACATCTGATTGTCATCTCGAACGGCTACAGCATAACCCATTCTCAACAAATGTGCTTGAAAATTTATAATGTCTTGTTCGTTTTTCCAATCAACACCTCTGGTCGTCCACAGACCTTGAACATGTGTTCGACAATGCACCTCCACAAGAATCTGCATGGGAAGTGCAACACCAACACCAACACCATAATCGTTTGCCAAGGATGATGATTGTGTTGGCGTAGCTATACCTGATGATGACGATGATGATGACGATAGCTCGGACCAACACTCAAAAATGGGCCATTCAAAACCTTCGATATCGATTTTCAGCAAATCCAAACGAGAATGTCCGAGCTTTTTTTGTATTGTTTGCAAGGTATTCATTTCTCCAATGACACCATACACCCGCTTTCCGTGTTGAACTAATTCTGGATGTTCTACCGGGGACCTATTTTCGGTGGAAAGGCAGACATGATGAAACTGATGACGATCTGTAATCCTCGAGGGTATTTCAAATCGTTCTTTTGGTCCGGTACAATCAAAGGTATGAATTTCACACGGAGTTTTGTCGTACATATATTCTTCAAAGGTCCAATCGTTATTGCCTCCAATAGAATATATCATACATCCTGGTTGTAGCGTTTCAATACCACAAACGATTTTGGATGTATCGTGACGACAGGAACCTGTACAGGTATAATTGCAAGGTGCCATGACCTCAAAGGCATCGAATCGAATGTGATTATGTCGTCCATCGGATCTGGCTTGAATATCATGGTAGATGGCCGTCTGATTCGACAACCATGTTTGTGCCTTGTGTTTCGTGGATTCGAACGAATGACCGGGGGAGAGTGAGGTGCGATAAGGATTCTCCTTACAGATCGTGCTGGCAGTGACAGTGGTGGCCATAGTATTTATACTGTCAATATCGTTGCGTTGCGAAGAATGCGATCCCATTTGCGCCAGAGTCAGCAAAGGCTGTTGTTGCAGTTCCAGCAGTGCAATGCTTGTATTCCGACTACTGCTACCAGTGTTACTTTCACGCGCAAGTAACAGTAACGTCACGAGTCCAACCAAAATTCCAGAAGCCAATCCTGAAACCCTCCATCCTGTTAATTCGTTTCGTCTTAACTTCTTTCGAATCCTTGGCATCTTTTATGAAATGTAAAAGTAAATGATGTTGTGCTCCTCATAGTTGTTCAATTGATTGTGTCGACTCCAGAAATTTTAAAATTAAAGTGACGACAGACGACAACGACACAAAAAATAATCGCCAAATTAATACGAAAAATCTATTAGTGACTAGGGTTAACGTTAACAAGAGGAACGAAACATACGAGCGAACGCTACCGCGCTCTCTCGACTATGCCAGCTCTCTAGGGCTACGTTTGGCTAGGTAGGGTGGTTTGGAGAAACTCGGCAATTTACTAGGGCCGACCTTTTCTCCGTTCCGAGGCGCCCGGGTGAGAGGGCAGACC
>Ga0100402_1007514_pt1 | contig 10506 bp, 9 predicted proteins | sample CryGeyme20150102_FD_80419 | JGI IMG/M metagenome (GOLD analysis project Ga0100402, IMG submission 80419) | Groundwater microbial communities from Crystal Geyser aquifers in Utah, USA - Crystal Geyser metaG 2015-0102 | ecosystem: Environmental > Aquatic > Deep subsurface > Groundwater | place...
AAAAGCCCGCCCTAATATTGTTTTGAGAAAAATTAAACCTCTTCTACGTTCGCTTTAATCTGCAATACGGTTTGTTGAGGATCGGTATTAGCTGTAATTGTCACTGTTTTGGTTTGAGTACCTTTTTGTTTGCCTGGCGAGTATTCTACCTCAATTTCGGCAGAAGCACCTGGAGCAATAGGTTCGCGAGGAAACTTTGGAACGGTGCAACCACAAGAACCTTTAGCATCTTGAATAATTAATGGCTCAGAACCGCTGTTCTTAAACTTAAAAATGTGCTTGTTTTTAGTGTCTTGCTTTACAGTACCAAAATCGTGTTCCATATTAGCAAAAGCCATGGTTGTGCTTGGCCCAACTGGCACTGCTGGTTGAGCCGCAGGCTGTTGCTGATTCATCATATCTGGAGTAGCCAGACTTCTGTTTTCAGCTTGCGGTTGTGGTGCAGAAGGCTGAACTAAAGCTGTTTGCGCAGCTGGGGTTTCAATTACTCTACCTCCACCACCGTTCATGGTAAAGATTAAAATCGTGTTTACAATCGTAAGAACGGCAACCGCTCCTAGTACATAGTTTCTTGTGTTTTCGTTCATGGTTTTGTTTGCTTTAAAGTGACTACGAATATAACCGAATGATTATTTCAATCCCAGCTCTTGCATGGTGTCTTTTTCAAATGCTTCCCTGGCAGCGATTACATCTTCGTCATACTCGATAAGAGCTCTGAAATAAGCATTGTAATCATATGCAAATCTCGCAATCAGCGATTTTAGCTGTCTCTTAGTTTGCTCAAGGTTTCTTTGATTTTCAGTATTAATACTAACCATACCTCTTTGCGACAAATAATGATTGAAGTCTTGAATCATGGCCTCTTCCACTTCGAATCGGTTTACAAAGTCATTAGCTGATTCGTGTTTCTCAAGTAGCACTTGCGAATTCTGTTTTAAGTAATGCAGTACGTAACCGTAATACAATCCTTTTTTTAGAATTAAGTCCACGTCATTAGAATAAGTAGTGGTATCTGCTGGCACAAAAAGATCAGGCAAAATGCCTCCACCAGCATAGAGCCGTCTATTATTGGGTGTAAGATAAACCAGCGAATCAAGCACCTTGATAGAGTCACGCGCAATTAGTTCACCTGTACTTTCTCTTGCTTTATGCTCATTTTTATAAGCGTCATAGCCTTCATCATAAGGTTGTTGAATGCTTCGGCCTGTTGGTGTGTAATATCTTGAGATGGTCAATCGCATAGCCGAGCCATCTTCAAACTCAATCGGTCGCTGCACCAAACCTTTCCCAAATGATCGTCTCCCGATAATCAAGCCTCTATCCCAATCTTGGATAGCTCCAGCGACAATTTCGCTAGCAGAAGCTGAGTTTTCATCTATCAATAAAATCAAATCACCATTGGTGAATTTACCGCCATTGGTTGCGAAAGTTTCGCGCTTTGGTTGATGTTTGCCTTCTGTGTATACGATAAGCTTTCGATCTTCTAAAAACTCATCTACAATTTTGATGGCTCTGTTCAAATATCCTCCGGTGTTACCTCGCAGGTCAAAAATGAGCTGTTTTGCACCGTTTTTAGTCAATTGATCTAGCGCTAGCTTTACATCGTCATAGCTATTGTCTGTAAATTTTGAAAGCTTAATGTATCCCGTTTTTTTATCAATCATAAAAAAAGCTGGAACACTCGAAACCATGATATTACCGCGAATGATGTACTTTAAAGATCTCTCTTTACTAGAATTAGCCCAAACAGTAATTCCTTCATTCGATTCAGCATTTGCATCCAAAATTTCGGAAATATCATTTTTAGAAAGTGATTTTCCCGATAGCGTGTCGTTGCCAGCTGCAATCAATTGATCACCAAGTTTGAGTCCTGCCTTCTGTGCACCGCTTCCATCCAACACTTCAAGAATAGTAAGGGTATCATCTATCATTTGATAGCGAATTCCAATGCCTTTGAATTTGCCATTTAACTGCTCTGTTGTAGACTGATAGGTTTCCTTATCTAAATATACTGAGTGAGGATCAAGTTCGCGAAGCATCTTCTTTAACGCTTCTTCTACCAAACTATAAGTGCTTACAGAATCAACATATTTTGAATCAATGTTGGATAAGAAGATTTCAAGCTTTTTCAAGTCTTGAGTCACATCATTTTGAGCTTTTCCTAAAAAGGATAAAAAGCAAAACAAGTAAAGTATAAGCGGTGCTTTCTGATACATAGGTCCAAGATACGACCTACCCCAATTACTTAGATTGATGAACTCATAAAAGAATGAAATTGATTTTGGCATACCAATTGGATAAGCAGAGAAAATTAAAACTGAAAGGAGTGTCTATTATGAAAAAGAACATCCAACTTATTGCAGTATTGATGATCATATCAATAGCAAGTTTTGCAAATCCATTTTTTTCCTCAGCGCTTGAAATCAAAGTTGCTGAAGTTGGTTTTTACTCATTTGAAATAAATGGTCAAACCTATGCAAACACTAGTCGCGGTTTAGTTCTTGGCAATTTAGCTCCAGGAAATTATAATGTTCGCATTTATAAGTCTCACAACTATGGAAAATACAACCGAAGACCACAAAACATCTTGGTTTATGAAGATTACATTTTTGTGCCACAATACACTTCTGTTCAAGGTAGATTAGATCGATTTGGAATGAAATATCGCCAAAGCGAAATTAGAATGCATCACCAAGATCCAAGAAATCAATACCGACCACAGCCAATATGCGAGCCAAATGGCAATCATCATATCTATGAAAATCGAATTGTGATCATGAATAATGCAGCACATCAAGATTTGATACGTGCGCTAGAACACGCTTCTTTTGATAATACCAAGATGAGCATTGCTAAAGCAGCAGTTGCAAACAATAGAATGAATGTTCATCAAATTGCTCTTATCATGAGAACTTTCTCATTCGATTCTTATCGATTGGAAATTGCAAAGTTTGCTTACGAAAGTTGTGTTGATCAGCATAACTATTACAATTTAAGCAATGAATTCACTTTTGATAGTAACGCCAGAGCATTGATGAACAGCATTATATAACGGAAAAGGGCCTCAATAGAAGCCCTTTTTTATTTCTTTAAAATCACCAAACTAACGGGTAAATGATCCGAATATCCACCAAAGACTTTGTCCTTGCCATAGAAACGACTTGGATACATTTTCTGATCATAATTGCTTTCATACATCATCCAATCATAAGAAACGATTTGCCCCGAATTTTTAGGAACATAAAATTCATTTTTCTCAGAATACAATCCCTTGCTCACTAATATCTGATCAAGCATTCCCCACTCACCCTTGTAAGCATGACTACCAACTCCCGTTCCTTGTAGGTATTCATGCATATTTACCAAGCAAGGAGATTCTGGAACCGGAAGAATACAGTTCTCTAAATCTTTCATGCTTTTATTGGTTGGATAATCATTAAAATCACCCATTACTATTTCATCAGAATTAGGGTATTTAAGACGTAGCTGATATATCGTTCCCTTTAACACTCCTTCGGCTTTTAAGCGTTTTGGTTCAGATGCTTCTTCACCTCCACCACGTGATGGCCAATGGTTTACAAAAACGGTAATCGATCGATCATTCCCCTTCATTTTAAAATTAGCCCAAAGAATATATCGAGTTGGTCTATCTCCTATCAATTCAACTTCAGCCACGCCATGCTCAACTAGCTTGAGTTTTTTAGTATCATAAATCAAAGCATTGTCTATTCCGCGACCATCAAGACTTTCTTCATGAATTACTTGTAAGCTTTTTTGCTTGTCAAGTCGCGATGCTAAATCTTCAACTACTGCTCTATTTTCAACTTCACAAACACCGAGTAAGTCAGGACTAGACTTCACTCCAAAAGCAGCATTCACCACCTTTGCAAGATGATCTAGTTTAAGATTATAGTTAGCGGTATTGTTTTGTAATGGACTGTTTGGCAAAAACTCTGCATCATCCTTATCGGGCGTATCGATAGTGTCAAACAGGTTTTCGACATTGTAAAACATAACTCTCAAAGCAGTGTCTTGTGCTTTAATTTGAGTGCTGCTAAAAGCTATAAAAGCGAGGAATAGAATTCTTTTCATGGCATAAAAAAAGGCGACACGAAGGTCGCCTTTTACATTAATTGGTCTCTAATTAATTCTCTTTTTTTGCTGGACTTGCCGCTTGAGTTTTTTTCTTGCGCTCAACTGCAGGAGCAGTCGATTTAGAATCAGACTTTACAGCAGTGCCGTGTGCTTTTTCTCCACCTTTTGCACAGCAGCTCGCTTCTTTTGAGCAACAAGCTTTACCGTCTGCTTTTGGTTCGCATTTATGTTCAGACTTAGCTGGAGTTTTAGTCTCAGATACTGTTTGAGACATAGCGGCAAAGCCCAATGAAAGGGAAACTGCCAACATTAATAGATTTTTCATGTGATGCTTATTTTAAAAGTTCTATTCCCTCGTTTGCCGAGATAAATTTTCCGTTGTACTTAGCTGCAACAAACGCGCCACTAAATCCAGAACTGGTCAATTGTTCTTTCATTGTTTTGGCTTCTTCATAGCTTTCAAAGTTTCCGGTGAAATATTTTACAGTGCCATCAGCAGTTTTATCCTGTTCAATGCGGCCTAAGTCCATCATTTTATCCAATATGTCTGCTGGAATTTGATTCTTATAAGCACCAATTTGAACCATGAACTTTACTTTACCTGCATTCTCACTGCTCGCTTTCGGCAATGGAACTACATTTTCTGATCGGGTAGCATTTCCTGTTGACTCAATTGTAACTCTCTTTCCATTTTTAAAAGGTGCCACATAAGCTCCTTCAAAACCTCTTTGCACCATGTCAATCTTTCGAGAGGCGGCTTGCTGATAAGAAGTGAATGCGCCAGTATAATATCGAGTGAGGCCATCTTGGGTGGTTACAACCAATAAATCATTAATTCCGTCAAATTGCTCGGAAGAAAGCTTATTAGCAAAAGCGCCTATTTGAACCCTATAAACAGTTTGAGCTCCAAATTCAGAATCATCAGCTGCAGCAACACTCCTTGGATCGATAGGTCGATTTAACGTATACTCATTTTCTGATAGAATTAATTTTTTCGGTGCTGGTAGAGATTTGTTCTTTTGAAGCGCTTCTTCTACCGTCATTCCAAAGCTGCTTTTAGAAACAACATCTTGCTCAATAGTAGTTACTCTGGACTTTTCACCTGATGCGTTGTTTTCAATTACATCTGTGGTAGCAATTCCAGAACTCTCTAACTCAACTTTACGTTTTATAGCATCAGGTAGGCTTTCAATATTACTTACCTCGATTACTGTCTTTCCATCTTCCGTAATTCTAGTTGTAACATCTGTCATACTCAAAAGTATGTTGGCCAAACTGTCATTGATTCCTTCTTCAAACTCACCAATTTTGACTGAATAGCTTGTTTTTCTGCGTTGTGTTTTTCGCTCAGCTGTTTCCATTGAGTAAGACTCATTGGTGTACTGCGAGTACTTACCAGACTCGTCAATAAATTCCAAGTACATCGCCTCCAACGCTGCGTCAGAAAGGGCAACACCAAGCGAATCTACTGTAGATCCTTCCGGAGAATTAATTTCGTTATCCACGTAATCATAAACACCGTCTTTGTCTGTATCAAGCGGACAACCTCTTAAATCAACTTCAAGACCAAGTGGCGTATTTGGACACATATCTGCAAAATCTGGCACACTATCTTGGTCAATATCTCCTTTGTCGATTCCTCGATTATCGGGCTCAGGTACATGCGGAATTGGCGTAAGATCGTAAGTAAGTCGCATGAAAGTGTTCATGAATTTATCCTTCTGCTTGTTTCCAGCCCTGATGCCACGAGATTCCACGGTAATTCCATCAAGATAGTCAGTGACTGTCCAATGATATTCAAACCCCATAGTGAAGGTCATTTTGTCATTCATCAACATATTAAAACCCGCACCAACAGGAATCGCAAAAGACCTTTGCGCGTAATTCCCAAAACCATCTTGGTTTAAAGTTCTTATATCCGTTTCGTATAAATAATCTCTAGTAATTTCAATTGCTTCAGACACGTTTTCCTTTGTCTCAGGAAGATTTCTGATGGTTCCATCAGACCAATAATTGTAAGGATTTCCATAAGAATCGAATAGATCCGTTTTTGAAATAAACTCAAAGGCTTCGAAACCAACAGAAATATATGGCTCTAAGTATCTATCCTCTTTTAAAATGTGATCAAAATTGTATGTCACCCCTATTCCACCGGTGGTAATTCTGCTTTCAAAATTCAGATTGCGCACTAAACTTCTTTCGTTAGCACCAACTTTCCCAAAAAGCATAAAAAAATTTACATCTAAGTAGCTGGTAATGGGCTGCGAAGCACCTATCTGAAAAGAAAGCTTATTCTGAAAAGGGTTGAATGACCCTCTATTGGCGATGATATCACCTCTATAATTTAACATTCCTGCGCCAATTGAAAGGCTAGGACGTATATTCCATTCGCGTTCTTCAGCGGCAGTACTATCAGTTTGAGCAAAGCTATAAACCGATAAAAGCATGAATAGCAACAAGATACTAGCAGCACTAAATCTTCCTATCAAGGGGCTTTTCATTCGAGATTCAATAGGGTTAATAAACCGCTAATGTACGGATTGACTTAAGACAACGCAATTTTAAGTTGTGCACTACTTAATCCATTGCTGGTTTGTGATCATGAGCGCCTCTTGCACAGTAATTCTTTGGCCTGAATTATATGCGGTAACAAATGGTCCAGGAAAGTTGTGCTGAGCTAAAACTAAATCTTCACGCTTGTCTCTAGCTTGCTTGTAATTTGCAAAAGACCCCGTAATGTATTTCACCCAACCTTCATGATTATCAAGAATAAATTCCTCTTGAAACTTATAAGTTTTCTGGATGTACTGTTCTGTAACTACCTTGTGACCTGCCAATATCTGAACCTTGTAAGAAACACCATTTTCAGGAACTGGAACATTTGCGATTTCAGTTTTACTCGCACTTACTGATTCTTCTTGTTTTATCAGTTCTTCCTCCATCATCTTGGTTGGTTCAGAAACCTCCACGTTTTGAGAATTACTTGCAACATCCACTGATTCATTCATTTGAGCGGCAGCCACTTGTTCTACTGTATCATCACTTTGTTTTTCTTCTGATGAAGCTTCTTGCGAATTTTCGACAATAGTGTTTTCCTCAGATGTTTCTGGTGTGGTTTCGGTTTTTACCTCTTCTTGTGCAGCCGCAACTGTTGGAGTTCCCATTACTTCTTGTCCAATAATTGCAACCGTTTTTGATTCATTATTATCTAAATATGAAAAACTTCCATCCATTGCTTTCAATGCATTTAATGCATTAGGATCTTCAGTAATCACCTTATAACTCACCGTTAAAAATTCATCTGAAGGAATTGACATCCAAACAAACTTTGCTTTTTCGTCTACTTGAGAAAAAACTGAAAGTTCGTTTTTAATAATCTGAGCATTACTATTTGCAGGTAAGAATTCTTCTATTTTACTAAATCCGGCTATACCTTGCTTTGATATATTCAATCGGACTTCAAACTCATTCCCTCCTAAAGCCTGCACTTCTCTTACAACCTCTGCCATAGCTTGCACTTGAACGGGAATTTCGCTTGATTTTTTCACTTCAATAGATTGATTGGGTAAATCAAAACTCATTCGCTCCATGTCATCTATATACGAAAACTTTCCCTCAACAAAACTCGAAGCTGGGGCCTCTGCAGTAGCTTTGATGGTGTAAGTGATTTTTACTTGCTCTGTTTCTGGAATGGCCATCCAGATAAATTTCACCTTACCATCAGCATAAGTGAAACTAGCATCAGCCACTTCACCTGGTTGTACATCAAATCCTGCAGGTAGATTTTGCTGAAACTTTGCAAAACCGATCACATCGCCTTTGTCTATAATCACTTCAACAGTATAAACAGAATCTTGAACAACCTCATTTGGGAGGCTGGTAGTTACTTTAATACCATCAGATAGAATAAATGTGATGAATGAAAAAGAAACAAAATTGAAAAGGAGCACAAATGATTTTATCATATCCAAGGGGTTATTGTCCTTGGTATACAAAACTATCCCACTAACAAGGGGCGAAACCCACACGCCAGTGCACTTACAAACAGAATTTTGTTAATTGCCTAGAAGTTAGGTTTCAGCAAATAGCTGTTGTAAAATTCGCAGATGATTTGCGTAGCCTCTTCAGCACTTTCAGCTAAATGGAAAATATTCAAATCCTCAACATTTATATTCTTCTCGGTTAGCATGACATTTTTAATCCAATCAAACAAACCTTGCCAGTAACTTTTCCCTACCAAAATTATTGGGAATTTGGCGATCTTTTTAGTTTGTATAAGTGTCAAAGCTTCGAATAATTCATCTAAAGTTCCGAAACCGCCAGGTAACACAACAAATCCTTGAGCATACTTCATAAACATTACTTTCCTCACGAAAAAGTAATCGAATGTTAGTAATTTATCTTTATCAATGTAAGGGTTTGATTCTTGCTCAAAAGGTAATTCAATGTTTAATCCTACAGATTTACCACCGCCACGTTGAGCGCCCTTGTTGGCCGCTTCCATTATTCCTGGTCCGCCCCCGGTAATTATGCCATAGCCCTCTTTTGTAATGCGAAAAGCAATTTCCTCTGCAAGTTTGAAATACTGATGGTTGTCCTCCGTTCGGGCAGAACCAAAAATAGTTACACACGGACCTATCTTAGCGAGCTTGTCAAATGCTTCTACAAACTCCGCCATTATCTTGAAAATGGCCCATGAATCATTTGATTTTATTTCATTCCAATTTTTAGGGGTGAATTTCTCCCTCGCCTTATCATCTAATTCCATTCTCAGTCTTTTTTTAGTGTGAAACTTAAAATCGAAACAACGATAATTCCGATAAATTCCGTGAAAAGAAATTCATAAAAAGCGATAAAAAAACCAACGGAAAGTGGCTGAGGGTCAGCAAAAAACATATCTCTCATCAAAACTAGAAGAGTAGCACAAACTAAACTAGAGACTACCACTATGTTAAAGCCGCTCAAGCAAACAACTTTAAATGGAAAATAAGCCTGATTTCTCTTTTTTACTGCTTTCAGACTTACAACTAAACCCAATGTCAAGATAGCCAGAACCCTAATAGATTCAACTAGCCAAGACTCAAAACCATGAGAAAACAGCTTTGCCGCAAACAGCGTGCATCCTATCAAAGGACCATATTTTAATGAATCATTCACTTGACAAAAGAATGAACGAAAACCGAGAAAAAAATGGCCTTGAGAAATTAATTGAACTTATTTCATTTTTTCACTAACCCATATTTTACTATCATCGTCTCTGAAAGACGACATGGGAAAAAAGTACTTTACATTGATTTTATTGGGTTTAACAACAAGTTTTATTATGACTTCTTGTGATGAAATAACTCCAAATCCTGAGCCAGAACCTAACCCAATGGACGCTACTTCAAACTATATTTTCACATCAGATGAAGGTGGGAAATATGAGATTTGGAAATTCGAGAACAAAGAGCTAACAGCCATCACATCAAATAGTAACAAAGACAGCTGGTGGCCGAAAATGAGTCCAGATAAATCGTTAATCATTTATTACGAATCGAATTTAAGTAGGAATGTAAATGATTATTCATCGGCTACGTTAAACATAATGAATGCTGATGGGACCAATAAAAAGGAACTTATAGTTTTAGGAACTGACAACAACTTTGATGAGCAAGGTTTAGCCAATTGGAATCATAAAGGAGATAAAATAGTTTTCGCTGCTTTAGAAGATTCACTAGATAATTGGCAGATATATGAATTTGAGCTTTCAACAGGTCAAATTTCACGTATTTCAAAAAACAACTCCAAAAACTACCTCGACCCTGTTTACAGTTTAGATGATGCGTCTGTTTATTGTATCACGACTCCATTTGAAACTTTGGATCAAAATTTATCTGAAGTTTTCGAGATATTGATTGAAAATGGTGATGAAACAAGATTAACCGATAATAATACAAGAGATCATCACCCTTGTCTTAGTCCAGATGGTACTAAATTAATTTTTGAATCACTGGTAGATGAGTCGTATCTATCGATTGGAAAATGGGATATTAGACAATATAACATCGCTAGCCATTCGGAGACTTCGCTCATATCTGAAGATGGCATTAGACTTTTCCCACAGTACTCTGAAGATGGAAATTCAATCTATTTTACTGAGTTAAAAATAGAGACCGCCTCTCTGGGCATTGGTGCATATGAAGTTGACTCTAAAACTTTTTTATCCTTAGAGTCAGTGGGAAACAATGCATTGAATGTTTCTCCTTACTAAAATTGATTTTCTTTTGGCTCAAACATTACATTTGAAAACAAATAGAATTTAAGCTATGAGTTTTGTAATGGACGAAGCGAAAAAAGAAGAAGAGACAACCCAAAAAATGGGTGATCAAGCAATGATCAGTCGCAGTTACCTTGAAAAGCGAACCGTGT
>Ga0100402_1007515_pt1 | contig 10506 bp, 12 predicted proteins | sample CryGeyme20150102_FD_80419 | JGI IMG/M metagenome (GOLD analysis project Ga0100402, IMG submission 80419) | Groundwater microbial communities from Crystal Geyser aquifers in Utah, USA - Crystal Geyser metaG 2015-0102 | ecosystem: Environmental > Aquatic > Deep subsurface > Groundwater | place...
AAAGCAATCAGCATGTCACCTCTTCTATTTTCAGAAATTGTAACTCCCTCCCCTTTTACTCTTAGGATATCTCCAGTATTTGACCCTGTAGGAATTTTTACCTTTAGATCCTTGTCTGTAGATACAGATTTCTTTGTTCCAAGAATAGCTTCAGTAACTGATATCTCCAATTCCTGAACTAGATGGGCTCCATTTTTATGTAGCTTTTCGTGTGGTGTGACTTGAATATGAACATAAAGATCTCCAGGTATCCCATCTTCCACTGGTTCTCCAGCCTCCCTAACTTTTAGCACTTCTCCATTATTAATTCCGGGTGGTATTTTGACACTTATTTCAGTTTTTTTATCGGATCTATTTTTGTAAAATGAAATCTTTTTTGTGGTACCTAGGACTGACTCCTTAAAATCAATACTTACATCAACCTGAATGTTTGCACCTTTTCTAACTCTATTTCTGCCACCAAAAAACTGATTGAAGATATCTCCAAGATCAAAATCTGCGTTTCCTCCTTGAAAACCTGAAAAATCAAATCCACCTGTGTTGAATCCGCCTTGGCTACCTGCACTACCAAACTGATCATATTGATTTTTCTTGTTGTCATCGGACAATACGGCATACGCCTCGTTTATTTCTTTAAACTTTTTCTCATCTCCACCTTTGTCTGGATGGTGCTGCATAGCAGCTTTTCTAAAAGCCTTTTTAATTTCTTCTTTACTTGCCCCTTTTTCAACTCCAAGAATTTTATAATAATCTTTTGACATTATTATTTATTATCTTCATTTTCATCCTTTTTGTCATCTTCTTCTACTTCAGCATCCTTAACATTTTCTTCAGACTTTTTATTTCCTTCGCCTTTTGCTGTTTCTGTTGATTGTTGAGTCATCTCTCCTCCTGCTTTTTGTAGTGATGCAGAAAGCTCTTCTGTAAGTTTTGATATCTCGTCTGGATTTCCAGAATCAAGTTTTTCTCTTAGGTTCTTTATTTTCTCTTCAACCTCAGATTTTGTGTCATCCTTGATTTTACCCTCTCCGTCTTTAAGAGTTTTTTCAGCTGTGTATATCAATTGTTCAGCAATGTTTTTCTTCTCAATAGATTCTTTTTTCTTTTTATCTTCATCGGCGTGAGTTTCGGCATCTTTTTTCATCTTTTCAATGTCTGCTTCACTTAATCCTGAACTCGCTTCAATTTTAATTGACTGTTCTTTTCCGCTTGCTTTATCCTTTGCAGACACACTCAAAATTCCGTTTGCGTCGATATCAAAAGAAACCTCCACCTGGGGCATGCCTCTTGGTGCTGGCGGTATTCCATCGAGAATAAATTTACCGAGTGATTTGTTGTCAGCTGCCATGGCTCTTTCACCTTGAACAATGTGAATTTCAACCTGAGTTTGATTATCTGCAGCCGTAGAAAAGGTCTGTGATTTTGATGCTGGAATAGTTGTATTCTTTTCAATAAGTTTTGTTCCGACTCCTCCCATCGTTTCGATACCAAGTGAAAGTGGAATTACATCTAGAAGAAGAATATCCTTTACGTCTCCTTGGATGATTCCCCCTTGTAAAGCTGCTCCAAGCGCAACGACCTCGTCTGGATTAATTGATTTGTTCGGTTCTTTTCCAAAAAGCTTTTTTACTTCCTCTTGAATCTTTGGCATTCTTGTTTGTCCTCCAACTAAAATAACTTCATCAATATCTTCAACCTTAAATGGTGATGATTCTATAGCTCTTTTTGTAATCTCAATAGATCTTTCAATAAACTCACTTGCAAGTTCTTCTAGTTTTGTTCGATTAATTCTTTGAACAAGGTGTTCCGGTCCATTCTCTCCAGAAGCAATGAAGGGAATATTTATTTCGGTCTCTTGTGCTGTAGAAAGTTCAATCTTTGCTTTCTCTGCTTCTTCATAAAGTCTTTGCATAGCAAGAGCATCTTTTGACAGGTCAATAGTAGTTTGTTTTTTAAATTCGGAAATTATCCATTTTATGATTGCTTGATCAACGTCCTTTCCTCCCATATGAGAGTCTCCATCTGTTGATTTAACCTCAACAACATCATCTCCAACTTCAAGAACAGAAACATCGAATGTCCCTCCTCCAAAGTCAAAAACGACAATTTGTTCATCTTTCTTTTTATTAAAACCATATGCAAGTGCAGCAGCTGTTGGTTCATTAATAATTCTTTTCACATCAAGACCTGCAATTTTACCGGCATCTTTTGTTGCTTGTCTTTGTGAATCATTAAAATAAGCAGGAACTGTAATAATAGCTTCTGTTATTTTTTCTCCTGTTTTTGCTTCCGCATCCTGTTTCATTTTTTGCAGAATCATTGCAGATATTTCTTCTGGTCTATGATTATTTTCCTGAAGCTTAATATTTACACCTCCGTTGTCTGATTTAGATATTTCATATGGGGCTGTCTCCATATCCTTTTGCACAGTTGCATCATCGAATGAATGACCAATAAATCTTTTGATTCCAAAAATAGTATTTTTTGGATTTGTAACAGATTGTCTTTTTGCTGTCTGACCAACTAATCTTTCATTGTTTTTTGATATTGCAACAATAGAAGGAGTTGTTCTGTTACCTTCTGCGTTTTCAATAATTGATGGTTCTCCTCCCTCCATGATAGCCATTGCTGAGTTTGTTGTTCCTAAGTCTATTCCTAAAATTTTTGACATACATTTTCCGGTTAGCTTTTAATTGTTCGCGTATTATATTTAAAAAAATGAGCAGTGTAAAGTTATTCTTTTAATGCCCAAACCTTTACTTGTGGAGCTCTTAATATTTTTTCTCCCATCTTGTATCCTGTCATCACTACCTCTGATATTTTTTGATCTAGGTCTTCATTATTTGTCTCTATGGTCTCCACAGATTCATGCACACTAGGGTCAAAAGTGGAGTTTAAGGGTTTAATTTGCTCTACACCAGCACTAACTAGTGTTCGTAATAATTGAGAGTATATATGCTCAAAGCCTGTCTTCCATTTCTTTATTTCTTCTCCTTCACCATGATCTTTAAGTGCTGCCTCAAAATTATCTAAGGTCGGTATTATATCTAATAGCAGTGATTCATTGGCATATTTTCTGAAAGATTTCAGGTCCTCTTCGTTTCTTTTTTTGAAATTAACAAAGTCTGCTTTTGTTCTTTGCCAACCGTCCAAGTACTCTTCCTTATCCTTCTTACAGGCAATTAATTCTTGCTTTACTTTTTTTATTTTCTTTTCAAAATCACCACCAGAATTTTCTAGGTCTGATTCAAAAACAATATCATCTTGTGATTCGTTCTTCTTTTTCATAATTATTTAAAGTAAACAGTAAATACTATCTCTTTGACCACTGGGCTGATTTTCTCGCTTTCTTTAGTCCAAACTTTCTTCTTTCTTTCACTCTAGGATCTCTCTTTAGGAATGATTTCTTTTTCAGTGCCTTTCTTAAATCTTCATTGAATTTTATAAGGGCTCGTGCTGTTCCGAGTCGTACAGATTCTGCCTGAGATGCTGAACCTCCTCCATTAACTTTGGCAGTTAGTTTAAATTTAGTTTCAAGCTCTGAACCTAAAAGAGCTTCAGTAGCAGTTCTTCTTTGAATATCTGTTTTGAAGAAATCCTCAACAGATTTGTCGTTTATTAAAAATGAGTTTTCTTTAGCCTCTGTAATTCTAACTCTAGCAACAGATTCTTTTCTTCTGCCGATTCCCTCAATATATTTTTCTGTTTTTTTGTCTGCCATAATTTTATTATTCACTAATCTGTAACTTCTTCATTCTAAGTGCTCGTAACTTGTTATTTGGAAGCATTCCAAAAATAGCTTTTTCAAAAACGTCCTTCATACCTTTTTTCGCAATAAGTTCTGAAAGTGTTCTTTCTTTTAAACCACCTGGATAACCAGTATACCATCTGTATTTCTTCTGGTCCTTTTTCTTTTCATCAATATCAAGTTTTGAAGCATTAATAATGTGAACACCATCAGTGTTTACCTTGTTTGGTTCATAGTCAGGCTTGTCTTTACCCATTAAAGCCATTGCAGCTTCCTGAGCAATTCTACCTAATTTTTTGTTTTGTGCATCAATTTCTTTCATAATATTTATTTTACAAATTCTATATAGGCCATTTTGGCAGCATCACCTTTTCGTGGTTCAAGCTTAGTAATTCTTGTGTATCCTCCCTCTCTCTCTTTCATTTCTGTTGCGATTTTTGAAAGGTCCTTTGAAGATTCCATACTTCCAATTCTTGATCCTACGATTCTAAGTGAGTTTAATGTATCCTTTTTTAAAAGTGTAATTTGCTTTTCAATAAAGGGTCTTAGTTCCTTAGCTTTCGCTTCTGTAGTTGTAATACCTTGATATTTAATTAGAGACACAGATAAACCCTTTATCAGCGCTTTATACTGACTCCTTTTTCTTCCTAATGTTCTTTTCTTCTTTCCGTGTTGCATGGGTAATCAGATTAATATAAAACCTCTAAAAAGTAAAGCTATTCCTTCAAAGAAATATCTTTTTCTTCTAACATTTCCTTTATTTCAGTAAGACCCTTGTTTCCAAGTCCCTCAATCTCAAGGATATCTGACTCTTTTTTTCGAGCAAGACCTCCTACTGTTCTAATGTTGGCGTTAGAAAGAGCATTTGCTGTTCTTTGTGAAAGATCAAGATCCTCAATTCTTGTTTTAAGAAAATCTTCTATATCTTCACTAGGTTCCTCCTCAACAACCTCTACTTGTTCAATAACTTCTTCCTTGAAGCCAATAACAGCCTTCAATTGTGTAATCATTATTTCGATTGATTTTTCAAGAGCTTCTTTTGCAAGAATCGTTCCATCAGTTTCAATTGTAATTCTAAGTCTATTATAGTCAGTTCTGTCTCCTACTCTCATGTTCTCACCTTCGTAATGAACTCTTCGGATTGGTGTGAAGATAGCGTCAAAAGCTATTGTTCCTACTTCAACCTTATCCTTATGTAGGGATTCTTTTGCTATGAAACCAATCCCATTTTCAACTCTGAATTCTACGTCAACTTCTTTTTTGTCAGCGATTTCAAAAAGTTCTTGATCTTTGTTCATTATTTCGATTTGTGATGGGCATTCAATGTCCTTGGCAGTAACCTTTTTTGGTCCTTTTACTTTAAGTGTCATTGTTTGACATTCTTCTGAAGAGTTCTTAAGTCTGATTTTTTTGATATTTAAGATAATTGAAATAACGTCTTCCTTTACACCATCTAATGTAGAGAATTCATGATCAACACCTTTGATTTTAATTTCAGTAACAGCTGAACCTTTTAGAGAAGAAAGAATAATTCTTCTTAGTGAGTTCCCAAGTGTATGGCCGTACCCTGGGTATAGACCATCAATTTCGAATACTCCTCTTGTTCCAGTATCCTCTACTATTCTTGGTTTTGATGGAATTGCGATGTTTTGATCTGACATAAATTTGACTTTAATTAATTTTTAATTCGTAACACTTTTTTTGGTTTCAATACTATACCTCAAAAATAAACTTATTTCAAGCTTTATCTCTTGTAAAACTCTAGTACCTGTTGTAAATCGAAATGTGACTCAGTTTTGATATATATTGGTTCCCCAATCAATTCAATAGTTAAGTCTTTTGCATTAATCTTTATCCATGCTGGTTGATTGTTTTCTTTTATATTATTTTCGATATCTGCAAAAAGACCTTTACCTTTACTTGATTCCCTTACTGTAAGTTTGTCTCCTTTTTTAATTCTGATTGATGGTACATCAATTTTTTTACCATTGAGTGTGAAATGTCCATGAGAAACTGCTTGTTTTGCAAACGGTCTACTCTTTAGAAAACCTGATCGTAGAACAATACTGTCCGCTCTAGTTTCTAGTCTTTGATACAGGGCTTCTGATTGGTTTTTTACTTTAGAAGAAATAATTTCCTTAATGTATTTAGCAAATTGTTTTTCAGTCAATAAATATGTAAATCTAACTTTTTGTTTTTCAATAAGTTGTTGTCCGAAAATTGATCTCGGTCGACTGAATCTTTTGTTTTTTTGCTTCTTTTGTTCGTTTAATGCAAATTTAGGACCTTGTGTCTTCTCGAACACGGCATTTCCTAATCTTCTTGCTATTTTGTATTTTGGACCTATTTTCATAACTCAATCATTATTTATAAAACTAAACTCTTCTTGGTTTAGGTGGTTTTGGACCATTGTGTGGCACTGGAGTTCTATCCTTGATTCCTCTGATATTGATTCCTCTTGAGATAAATCCTCTAATTGAAGACTCTCTACCTGCGCCAACACCATTAACGATAACATCCACTTCTTTTAGTCCAAGCTTTTCTGCTTTTTCACTCAATTCTTCTGCGGCTTTCGCAGCTGCGAAAGGTGTTCCTTTTTTAGCTCCTCTGAATCCAAGAGAACCTGCAGATGAAGAAATAATTGCGTTTCCTTTTAAATCAGTAAGTAATAATTTTGTATTGTTAAAAGTTGATTGTACATACAAAATACCAACATCAAGCTTCTTTCTAGGAAGTTTTTTTGCTGATCCCTTCTTCAGTGTTTCACTTTTTTGGCCTTTAGAGGCTATTCTTTTCTTTCCCATGATTATTTCTTATCTACAGCTCTTTTACCAGAACCCATAGTTTTTCTAACGTTACCTCTTACGGTTCTTGAGTTTGTTTTTGATCTTTGACCTCTCGCTGGAAGCTTTTTAGCATGTCGACTTCCTCTATAAGATTGGATATCCTTCATTCTCTTAATGTTTCCAGAAACAGTTCTCTTTAGATCTCCCTCAATCGCTTCTTTTTCTATAGCTTCTCTAATTTGATTCTCCTCATCGGCTGTTAAATCTTTTGTTTTTTTTGTTTCTTCAATTCCTAGTCCTTTCAAGATTTCTTTTGCTTTTTGTCTCCCAATACCAAAAATGGCAGTGAGTGCAAACTCTAGTCTTTTTTCGTCTGGAATTGTTATACCTTGAATTCTCATTTACAGTTTCGTAGTTTATCAGAAGCTTTATTTTTTGTAAAGCCTTATAGTCTTTTAGTAATTCTAGCTTTTCCTCCGTATGGATCTATCAGCATTTCTACAGAATCTCCTACGAGAATTCTAATTCTGTGCATTCTCATTTTTCCAGATAAATATGCCAAGATAAGATCTTCCTTATCTTCCACCTTAATCTGGAACATTGTATTTGGTAATGATTCGATTACTGTTCCTTTTACTATTTCTTGTTCTTCTTTACTGATTTGTATTTAATAGATTACAGTAAAATTAATTTGAGTCAATGTAGTCTTGAATAATGATCTCTATTTTATCAGCTTTTGGGAACTTACTTTTCCAGAATGGCGACACTTTTGCATCAGCTCTAGATATTTCTTGGAAAGAAGAAATTATATCCTTGAAACTGTCTCTGTCCTTTCCTTCAAGTTCAGATGCTAGTCTCGCTTCATCGACCAACCATTCAATCTCTATGTCGCCCTCAATTGAAGCTTCTGTTATTTCTGACTCGTCTTCTCCTTGAGTTGAAACAATATTAATACTTAATTCTTGAGGGTTCTTAATGATAGATTCTCCTTCTGGTGACCCCGGAATATTTTGAGTTGCTATAAATCTAGACAAATCTTTTAAATCGAAAACATAATTATCCACAGTGGCGGTAATCTTTAGCTCAACACCATCCTTAGTATCAGTTTCACTTATGTTTGAATATTTTATATCATCCTCTTTAAATACAATAATAAACTCATCATTCAGATCGTTTATTTCAGTGATGATCTGTTGTCTAGCGTCTTCTTTTAGTCCATTTAGTGCAGAGTCTTTGTCTTCTTGTCTAACAACTTTCTTAACACCTTCAAATCCTCCTGTCATATCAGTTAACCCTTTTGCATACATTTTATCAAATTGAGGTAATCCACTGAATCCAGGAATAGTTAAATCTGATTTAGGTGAATTGTATTTAACACCTGATTCATCTGCATAAACTTCAACATCAATTTGTCCTGGAATGATGTTTCCATTCTTTTCTGTATATCCTGGTACTGTTACAGATTCTGATATTCTGTAAACCAATCCTTTCTTGTTCTCGAATCGTGTTCTTTCTACAAGTTTTTGGTCCTCCTCTGAGTACTCATTTAAAATAGTAATTGTTCCTGATGCTTTTTCTGTAACATTCTCCTCTCCAGATGGTTTAACTACCGTAGAAGCACTCTTCTCAACGGATAGTATTTTGTAACCAATTTTTCCTTCAGTGTTATTTAGACTTTCATCGACAATTTCATACGAATCTTGAATGAAAGTTTTTTCTTGTTTTGGTAGGATATTTACTTCTGCCCTTGTTCTACTTACAAAAATAGCAAAAATCAAAACAACAAGAATTCCACCACCCATAATCCACTTTTTCATTCCACCTCCATGTGGTTCATCAAAGGAGTAGTCAGGATACTCTTCTCTTTTTGGAGGAGCTGGTGGTGCAGGAGGGGCTGACTGGGGTATCGTAACCTCTGGCTTATGTCTTACAGGAATGTTAACAGGCTCCACATCTCCTGAAGACGTATTTTCTTCTGGTATAGGTCTAGAAATATTACTACCAGGTAAAGGGATGTCTCTTATTGACCTTTTTTGTAACGGCGGTATTACATCTTGCAAGAAATTTCTCTTCATAATTTTAATTTTTTATTGATAAATAATAAGCACTTAATAGGTATTCTACATTTTTTGAAATTGTATTTCCTGAATTTTCAACTTTTCCTTCAAAAAAATTTTTGGTTACCGGATAGAATGCAATCTTCTTTTCCTTTAAGAGATTACTTTCTGATAATATTTTACTAAAAAAAGTAACAGAATTCGAATTTGAAAAAACAAATATTTTTTTTGGGATCTCTTCACCCATTTCTTTAAAACTTATACCTAACTCGTTTTCCCATTTTTCTCGAACTGAATTCAGTTTTTTATTTTTAACTTCGTCTAATGTTTCATCGGTTGCCCTTTCACTTAAGAATTGTAATGTGTCCAAATTTCCCTTTTCAGAAATAAAGGTATTCAACTCTCTCGAAAACATGTGTGAACCTATTGGAAACGTAGTATATTTCTTTAGAATATCATCTTCTATTAATCCAACCTCTGTCACCTCACCTCCAATACTCATAAAGATCGTATTGTCTTCATGAACAAACAACTTTTTAATTATCTCATACATTTCCATTGTACTAGTAGAAAATTCAATATTTTTTATTTGACCTAATTCTTTATTGAGAACCTCACTTAATTGTTTATCTGTTTCCTTAGAAATATAGCTCCTGAAAATATTAATTTCTATATCTTCACTTTTTATGTTTCTTAATTTAGTTAAGTTGTATCCATTTAAAAGTATGTTTGTAATTTTATTTTCAACCTGAACATATTCTTTTTGTTTCGGTGGTAATACTTTATTCATAAAGAAATTCTTCAGACTAACTTCCTGCCCTTTATTTTCCTCAGAAATTAATTCTGGCAAAAACCATGGAGCATGAAAAATTACTTCACAATCATGAGATCCTCTTAATGCTGCAGTTATATTCTGAAGATTATTTTTTAGTAGTTTTTGTAGAGATTTAAAGCTTTCAATAATAAAATTGTTTGCTTCCATTGCATCCTTATAAAGTAGAGTGTCTTTTTCTGCGAAAAGTATTTCAGGTCTTGCATCAAGATTTATAACAGAAAGTTCAACACTTGAACTTTTGAGAGAGACCACTAACTTTCGCCCTGAGTTTTTATTCATCTTCTATATTATACACGAAGTATAAATACGTCGAAGTTGTATTGAAATAGACTATTCTTTTCTATAAAAAATAAAATACAAGAAGATTAAAATTTTTTGTAAAAAAATGGCCTCATCTCTGTAGGAAGAGATGAGACCGTGAATCGCAGATAATTGAAATCTTTGACCTTTCAATTATCCAACAAACATTATTCCATTGGCTGGTACGAACAGCTTCAGGTGTTTGGAATCTCCGGAAAACAACGGGGAAAGAACTAACCCTAAACCGGAATTGATTCTTACATGATTCAAGGAAATTATAATCAAGTTGTTAATTTAGTCAATGATTAAAACAGATAAACATCCATTGATAATCTGGCAACGTCGGACGTTGCCAAATTAACAGATTTAATGAAAACAAAAGGTGTTTTATAAAATTTAGTTAAATTTTTGTTCAACTAGTGGTAAATATCATGTCAACGTCCGACGTTGAATTATACTTACAAACACTATTCTTTTATTAAAATAGAAAGCCTCACCCTTTTTGTAGGTGAGGCTTATCTATGAATTATTCAATAACTGCTTTTATTCTTCTCACTCCTTTTGAGCTAGACTCTTCCTTCTTTATTGTAAACTTCCCTATTTCACCGGTAGATTTTACATGAGGACCTCCGCAAAGTTCACTTGAAATTTTCCCTATTTTATATACAGAAACAACATCTCCATATTTATCATCAAATACACCAATCGCTCCCATGTCTTTTGCTTTTTGATATGTCATCTCAATTTTTTCCACAGGAACAGCTTGTGAAATCCATTCAT
>Ga0100402_1007517_pt1 | contig 10502 bp, 6 predicted proteins | sample CryGeyme20150102_FD_80419 | JGI IMG/M metagenome (GOLD analysis project Ga0100402, IMG submission 80419) | Groundwater microbial communities from Crystal Geyser aquifers in Utah, USA - Crystal Geyser metaG 2015-0102 | ecosystem: Environmental > Aquatic > Deep subsurface > Groundwater | place...
GTAGTAGCAGTAGCAGTAGCAGCAACAACATGATCAATCAAAATGGAGCAGGATTTGGATCGTCTCCGGCCTTTGGAGCAACACCTGCTGCTGCTGGTAACGGAGGAATGAACAGTAATAATAATAATAATCATGGAATGGGAGGCAATCCACCACCATTTGGAAGAGGAACAAATGGTATGAGCAGCGACAGCCGCAATACTAACAACAATAACATGAGAGGAGGTTCATCGTTTGGATCGAATGGATTTGGAAGTAATAATAATGGAGGAGGCACTCCTTCGTTTGGAGGCAATCCGGGATTAGGCAATAATAACATGGGTCAATCTGGACCCAGCAGTTTGGGTAATAGTTACAATAATGGCGGAGGTACCTCCTCTTCTTTTGGAAGCAATCCTGGACTTGGAAACAACCATAACATCAACAACAATAATAATAATAATGCAGGAGGAACACCGTCGTTTGGAGGACCCGGTCTAGGAAATAGCAATTACGTCAACAACAACAACAACAATAGTGGTGCTGGTGGACTGGGCAGATCTGCAGGTATGGGCAGCAACAATAATAATGCCGGAGGAACACCATCTTTTGGAGGAAGTCCTGGATTAGGAAATAACAATAATAATAATAGCCCAATGGGAGCACCTGGCCTTGGCAACGGGAATACCAACCACATTAACGACAATAATAATAATAACTCGTTTGGGCAAAGTTCATCCATGGGTAATGGTGCAATGGGAAGATCCATGAACGGCCCTGCTGGCTTGAATGGTGGAAGGGAAGGACAAGGAAACACCATCAATGCCATGGATCGAAACAACAATATGATGATGAATGGAAACATGAACAATATGAACGAAAATAATCATATGATGCACAGAAATAACAATAATGTGATGAACAGAGATAACAATAGTATGATGAATGAAAACAATATGGGTGGCAACGAACGTGCAGGAGCTCTTACCTATGGTGGTCAGATGAATGCCGGAGAACCCAATAATATGTACGACGGACCCTATGGTCAGCAAATGGGTGGTGGTTATGGGTACGAACAGTAAGTTTGGGACATTACGCTCGTGTGCGTTTTATAGATCCACCATCACTACTACTGGCTACTGGCAATAGGGAAAATTCTTCTCACCACTGTTCTTTCAAATATGAATGATGAACATAGTGGCGGATACGGTCCTTACGAAAATGGATACATCGATCCGAATGATTATGGAGGTTCCTCTGCGCGAGGTTATTATGGTGGAGGTACGTTTTTGGCGTTGTTCCTCTATTTGAGCTATACATTGCAATCGCTCTAAAATCCTCACGCACACCCACTCACTTTATATATCTCGTTATGCAAAAGGCCAAGGCCTTCGTCATCAGTACGGGATGGTCGAAGGATATGGCAGTACATTTGGTGCTGGCTATGAAGGTGGCTATGGATACAGTGGTCGTGGTGACGTTCGGTACGACATGCTTCAACGTTTGAATGTTGGGTGATACTGTTTACTATGTTTCTTTGCCATGTGGCACGAAACTCCCACTCAATCACTCAATTTGTTTTCTCTATTTTTCCTTAGATACGGATACGGACAATACGGTGGACCCGGCTCGTTTTCCAACTACGGTCCCCGCCGATACAATGTTCCTTACTACGATGGAGGCGAAGGCAACATAATGCGCGCCGGTCGCTTCAATCAAGGTGGATACTACGACAGAGCGCCTGGACGCCGTGCTGGAATGAAATTTACCCCTGGCACTGGCTCTCGCTTTAACGCTCGAGGAACCTTGGTAGACGGCCAAAATATGGGAGGCCAGGGCATTCGCTACGGTGGAAGCCAGGATGGTCAGTTTGGTAAAAGCCGTCGGTACAATTATTGAAAAAAGGTGTAAACTACAACTACAACATACCGACCCACATTTCACAACTGTAGCCTTGCCAGGGGAGTCGCGGGAAAACAATATTCTGTACAACTAATGAATGAATGGTAATGGCATCGGCAAATTTACGTTGTACATACAGTTGATCAAACAAAGCCTTTATCGTTGCAAATGAGTAATGGATTATCAATAAATCGAGAATGCATATTAAACGTTTTGTTTGTGTGCTTTGAATTCACTGTTTTATTTACTAGCAACTTGAGTAGTCGCGTGCCTCTAAACGTTTGGAAAGGTGGACACTGACAAAGAATTACAGTTGCAGTGTATGTATTTCATATAACTTCATTTGGCCGTCAAATACATAATACATCATCGCACTGAAGCTATTACTTTACGAAACACTCTTGAGCGTTGACATGTCCTTGGGAAGACGATCAGGTGTACCAGTGGTCACCTTGGTCCATTTGTTTCCATCGGGAAAAACAATCGCTCCATCTTGGAATTTTCCCAATAACTTGGCAGGACCGCCCTTTGGAGAAAAATCAAGCACAGCCTCGTTGGAATTCTTGACAGTTCCTGTAATCTTCCACAGCTGATCACGCGTGGGACGGTCCGTGCACATTTTGGCACCTTCGGGTCCATCGTATCCCGTGACTTCAATGACGGGAAAAGGACTGCGCGTTCCATCTCCCTTCAGGGGAGCACCAACAACTTTCACGCTTCGCAAACATCCAGGATGATTCGGATCATCGTAAAAACCAGTAAATGGACTGGCAGTACCGGTTTTTGCAGCGGTAGCTTGTGCTGCGTCAGGAGTGACGGTGACGGCAGCCATGAGAGTGGCAGCGGAGGCGCCCAGCAATCCAAAGGCATTGCGGCGATCCACGACGGGCAGCTGTTGAAGGGCAGTTGTTGTCGATCCTAGTACTAGTAGGACCAGCGATGCGAGGAGGGTCAGGTTGAAGCGGCTCATCTTTTGGTGGTGTCCTAGAAAAATTAATAATGATTCTTATGAATGCTACCTGGTACTAGTAGTAGTCTACGACTACTAGCTAGTACCGGTAGCAAGTAGGAGTATATTATTATCTCAAATCTCAATGATTACTCTGTGTCGTTTGTAGAAAAAAGAGGACGCACTTGATCGAAAGATCTTTTGAGAGCTGACTACTCCGAGTACCATGGTACCAGGTACCAGTACGTGCAATAATGAGATTAAGAAAAAATAATAATCATAGTGTGAGTCATTGATTTGAAAGACAACCAGTCAGTCGTTTTCATTTTTAAGGATGGAGATCAAATAACAATTCCCCTTCATACCTGGTAAAGGGAAGTCATGAGTACTGGAGTACCAGGTATTATGTTTTTAATTGTGCCGAAAGTCATAATGTTTTACTACTAGTACTCGGAGTACCTACCAGGGTATGGTACCCTGTGGTATGGTACCATAACTGGTACCTGGTAGTAAATTTATTATTACCAGCTCCTTGCAACGTTGCTTCCTTGATTCTGCTTCGTAAATACCTGCAGCTTGCAGCTGATGACTATGTAATGTTACTACCTGGTACGTAGAGGAGTGGGCTGGGCTTGCCAGGACTTGAGTACTATTACATGGTACTACCTGGTAGGTGCTACTACTGGTAGTCTACTAGTAGTACCTGTTAGTGGTACCTACTACTTAACGTATTAGTAGCTACTGTAGCTACCGGTAGCAGTGGTAGCTGCCTTGCACTTATTGGGTCACCTGCTAAATACTACCAGGTACTGTTCTCTAATGGTACTCTAGCTCTTGATAGTACTAGTACCATGCTAGCAGTTACTACTACTTGCTACGGTACTATTAGTTTAATTGTGCAATGCGCAGAAAATATGTTTTGGTTGGTAGATATTATTATTGTCGGTTTTACTCTCGACCAATTGGTTTAACTGGCCGCTACAGTACTTGTACCGCGCAATTTTTACTGACTGATGACAGAGTACTCCAGTTGTTCGATCCTCTACAACAGAATTGGTTAAGTACCAATGAACGATACCTGGTAGGGACATCAATGGTATAAGCCAATAGAATAAATTCAACATCACCAATGGAACAATGGTACCTGGTACCAGGTACCAGAGTGGTATTCGGATTATCAAAAATTGGCACACGTATTTGAAGTGTTTGGGTCATTATGAAAGCAACGAACATGTAAGATGTCAAATGCAGAAGGAACACTTACAGTAATTACCAGGGTAGGCGAGTCTTTACCGTATGTGAGTTCGATCGATCGAGGATAATCTCCCGAAGGTGAAGTGCAATACTATCTGGTACTAGCTAGTACATGGTAGTGGAACCATACCAGGTACCACGTACTGGTAGTAGTAGCTTACTGCCATAACAAGAAATCGAACATTAAGCCGTGAAGATATCAGGTACTACTAGACTACCATACTAGTATCCTGGTGCAGACAATAGGCAGTATCAGGTACTACTAGTAGACCCAGTAGTAAGTACAGTACCAGTAGTAATCAGCAACTAACTTTTGTCTTCTACGGTACCATATAAAGCTCGAAAAGTTGCCAATGTGCCTACGGTACCTGGTAGTGGACTAATATTGCAGCATTACAAACTCAAGGGCATTATCCTACAATAGGTTTTTGCGTGACGCCTGAACCCTGACGCCTGAACCCTGAACTCCTGGATTGCTGCTCCTACATAGACGAGTGGACTTAAAAATTAAATATCGGGATCAGATATCTCATCGCAAATACACCATGTCAGCGACTCAAGCCGAAACAGAGAACAGCGACGACAGCAGTCGGAGGAGGAGGAGGAGGAGGAAATCTAGTAGAAGAAAAAGCACTCGTGAAACACATCTCCGAAGAAGCAAAACACCAGACGATTTGTCTAGCATTCAATTGCATCACTCAGAACTAGAGGATCCTTCCGAAATTGACAATCTCTCCGTGAGCAGTCATCCCTTGGAGACGTACTCGGAGTGTGATATAGAGGACGACTTATCTGCTAGTCAACACTCGCTGCAGTCCGAAGCGACTTCGGGTGCGTCGGGCCTCCGACAGATAATTGCTCCCAAGGAAACAAAGAATGTGACGCGGTGGAAAACCTTTGTGATGCTGCTACTTCTGGTCAATGCGGCCCTTGTCATCACAGCAACATATGAGGTTATGAGACGAGATCAAGAAGAAGACTTTAGACAGGCGGTAAGTCCTCGATATTGCGTCAATCTTTGGCATTGACTGGTTGTGAACTGATAATGACCGTAGTACTTTTAATGCATCTTATCTCACTTATCTTTGTCCTTTAAACTTTCAGTTCCAGAGAACGGCAACCATCGTCAGTGACGTTTCGCACTACCATGCACAGAGTGTCGTTGATGCAATAGAGAGTTTCAGTCAGACTACTACCTCCTATGCTATTGATGCTCAAGTGCAGTGGCCGTTTCTCACGATACCACACTTTGAACGACGTGCATCCACAACGCGACACGATTCCTCTCTGGAAGCAATCGGATTTGTTCCAATGGTTCGGAAGCAGGAACGAGAAGCGTGGGAGAAGTACTCATCCTACAAACAATCATGGATACAAGATTCTTACGATACCGAGTCGCAACTGCAACAAAAAGTGGGCGACTTACAGTGGCAGCTTTACCAGGAAAACCTAAAGGAGAAAGACGACAATGGAGTCACACCAAATCAGGAACACCCAATGCCGATACCGACCTCTATACATGCAGAGAATAATGAAATTCTATATGGCAATGCCAACGGTCTTTTTGCACCTATATGGCAGCTGTCACCGCCGCCGCTGCCGGGTCTCACAGATGTTATCAATTTAGATCTCTTGTCTAACGCAATGTTCGCTTCAATGATATCTTCCATGAACGACACCAACCGCATGGTTGTTTCCAAAGTACGGTGTTTTACTCAATACAACAGCACATTGTCAACGAGTTATTTTGGTAGCGAAGTGAACGATAAAGATGTTTCGTCGTCCAAATCCGCCCGGGGGCCTCACAGCATCATTGTGTCTCCCATTTTTGATAGTTTTGACGAGACCAACCGGGATATGCGAGCCTTGTTAATAGGCGTGCTGTCATGGGAAGAGCTCATTTCTGGGTTGGTACCGAAAGAAGTCAAAGGCATAGCCGCTGTCGTGCAAAATACGTGTGGTCAAATCATGACGTTTGCCGTCGATGGTGCACAGGGAACATTTCTGGGATACGGCGATTTGCACGATGATGCCTCTGATGAATTGCAAATACACACGAGTTTCATTGAACTATCGTTTAATGATGGAAACAGCCAACGCTTATCATCGGAGGATAATTGCGAATACGATATGACGATATATCCGTCATTCGAGTTTCGATCTCAGTACATTAACAATCGACCAGTGTATTTTACACTCGCAATTGCAAGCATCTTTGTGATAACCGGGATTGCCTTTGTTGTCTTCCTTTGGTTCAGCCGCAACTTACAACAAAAAGTAATGGCCGTTGCTTTGAATTCGAATGCAGTGGTTTCGTCTCTGTTTCCAGCTCCCATTCGACACAGAATCCTTCAACAGGCGGAAGACCTGGCATTGCAAAAAATGGAGAGAGGAGACGGTAAGCTCAGAGAAAGTAACGACACTCACCCAGGAACCGCTACGACTGGTATCTTGACAGATTTAGGATCTCAAAACACTTATGCGGCGCAGTTGCCTTATTCGCGACCGATTGCAGATGTTTTCCCGGATGTGACAGTAATGTAAGCAAAAAGAATGAGCTTTCGATTTTACAGGAATGTGTTGATCTTTGTTATTTATTCTTCCTTTTTTCCATCCTGTCCCTTATCCAGGCTGGCAGATATGGTTGGCTTTAATAGCTGGTCCTCTACCAGAGATCCTACGCACGTTTTTACGCTCCTAGAAACAGTTTACAATGTGTTTGATGCTGACGCCAAGCAAAAAAAAGTCTATAAAGTGGAGACAATCGGTACGTGTTTGTGCTAGCTACGCTACATACATGCGATGGCTTCTTTTGTCACTGATATTTTCTAACACTATTGACGTTCCTTTAAAATGTACTCAGGTGACTGCTACGTTGCTTGCGCAGGCAAGTGAATAGATTTTGTAGAAGTGATTTGTATGCGAGTGCTATTTAAAAACCTCACTTTCCTTCATTACTCTTCTTTCTCCAGGTCTTCCTTTCCCTCAGAACGACCATGCCATAATCATGAGTCGGTTTGCACGCAACTGTCTAGAAGCCTTTGAAAGTGTGGTGGCTTCGCTGACTCGGGCCCTTGGACCAGATACAGGAGACCTCACTTTAAGAGTTGGATTACACAGTGGTGCAGTGACTGCAGGTGTGTTGAGAGGGGATAGGGCACGCTATCAAGTTTTCGGCAACACCATCAACGTTACAAGCCTTATGGAAAAGACCTGTGTACCAGGGCAAATACAAATATCTCAGGACACGGCCGAAATCCTCGCGAGTGCCCGAAAGTCATCTTGGTTTGTACCAAGAGAAGGAAAGATTGACGCAAAAGCGAAAGGAGAAATTCAAACCTACTGGCTTCAGCCTAAGCGACAGGACAAAGAGGATCTCTCGTCAGATGCAGCAAGCGCGTCGACTTGTACAGAATGCCATTGGTTTGAATTTCCTGAAGATCTCTTTGGAACCGCTGCTGGATCGGACACAATCAGGGCACACTTGTCAAAACAGAATCAGCGTCTTGCGGAGTGGAGCTCTAAGCAGCTGTTACGGCTTTTGAATCAGGTGGCGCTTCATCGCACAAAGCAGCCTGTTGCTACCTGCCAAAATGCTGCAAAGTGCGGAGCAACACTCGCAGATGATGGTATTCAACGCTGGACGGGAGGCAATGTGTCATTCGTTGATGAGGTTAAAGAATACATTTCAATGCCTGACTTCGATCCCTTACCTTTTCCCTCATCGACTGAGGACAACACACAAGTGCTATCTGGTGTTGTGGAACAGCAGTTACATGACTTTGTTTCCATTGTGTGTTCAATGTACAATGAAAACCATTTGTCAAATTTCCAGCACGCAAGCAACAGTACCATGTCTCTGCTCAAACTATTTTCTCGTATGGGAATTTCCTGCCTGAGTTCTGGAATTGGTAGTGAGAGCGAGATATACAATAAGTCATTCGGTATATCAGCGGATCCAATGGTTCATTTTGGGCTCGCATTTGCCACATTAATTCAAGACGTCGACCATCCCGGGGTGCTAAATGAACAGCTTGTCGCGGAGGGCTCTCGTTTATCACGCATCTACAACAATGTTAGCATCCTGGAACAAAACAGTATCAGCGTTGGTTGGGATCTTTTGATGGACCCAATGTTCGACGAGCTACGAAAAACTATCTATCAAACTCGCGACGAGTTAGATCACTTTCGTGAAATCGTAATTAACGGTGTTATCGCTACGGATATCTACAATGAAGCTGCCAACAAAGCCAGAGATCTACGATGGGAGAAAGCTTTTTACCGCGAAAAAAAGGCTGACTCTGCATGTAATACCAGTACTGATCTTGCAGGCACCAGCAGAAAAAAACAGGTAAATCTCAAAGCTACACTGGTGATTGACTGCATGATGCAGGCAAGCGATTTTTCTAGCACTATGCAAAGTTTCCATTTATTTAAAAAGTGGAACGAGAAGAAATTCATGGAGATGCGAAGAGCCTTTTCAATTGGCCGAGCACCTTTCAATCCAGCAGAACTGTGGTATGAACGCCAGCTCAATCTATTTGACAACAATATTATACCACTGGCAAAAAAGGTGCATGAGTGTGGCTGCTTTGGTGATAACTCTAATGAGTATTACAACAATGCCAAGCAGAATCGACGACATTGGTTTCTCAATGGCAGCGGTATCGTTCAAGAAATGGAGAAGCAATTTGCCGAGAAGCATAACGACAAGGCTCCCAAGACCCCATCACGTGGTGCGACTGGGAAGTTACCTGTCATCACGCCGCGTCGTCCCGTGATGCGTACCCATTCGCATGATGAAATTACATTGTGGAACGAAGAAACTGGCGCCAAGGTGAAGAGACGACAAAGCACGAGCGACTTTGCCCCTCGAACTCCAAAGCGAATACAATTTCAGCCAGACCTCGAAGATCCAGAAAAAGTTGTTCTTGAAGTGTTCTCCAGGCTTCCAAACTTTGGGAGAACAGAAACAGGCGGGTCCGCCGTATCCGATGATACTCCCACTGTTCCCCGGCGCTCCAAATCAGGCGGGTTAGAACCAAGCGAGGATAAAAAGTATATGGATGCTCCGCTGATGATCCCACGTCGATCTTGTGATGCGCATGACTTGGAAGCTGATGCTCAATTCATCGCAGCCATGGTATCTCACGAAGATGGAATGACATCCAACCCCACTCCATCGCGGAGACAGTCGGACAAAAAACCGTTGCGGCCTAGGCGATCCTGCGATTCTGTAAGTTTAGCCGAAGACGCGAACGCAGTGCTGGCAATGCTGCCGGCAGATGTTATTGACGACGAAGAAAACAATGAACCAGACGATCGTACCACATTATCAGCAAGCGGGTCATTATTTAATATGAATGGCGGTACGGACGATAATAGACGACGACCGGATCACGTGTCTCATTCCTCCACGACTTCAATCTGTGAGGCAAGTGTTATGAGTGCTGCCAACAACAGCAGTTCAAGTGTTACTCTTACGACTGACAACTTGAGCTTGGCGGCGGTAAGCTCGGATCAATCGCCTAAACTACCTCTTCGTCGACGCGCAGGAGATAACGAAAGTTCCGTTCGTGGTAGCAGTAGTAGCCCAAGTTTAGGCAGTTGGCATCAAATCAGTGGGCGCCACTATCCTGAAGGCGACTCACTTTTGTTAAGCAGCAGTAGCAGTGGACGATCGGAACGCGACATGCTTGGAAATATCATTCGCAGTCGGCAGCAGCCTCGTCTGGACAACAAGTCGGCGAGTAATGAAAATACATTGCTCACCATTGGAAATCTTTGGTCCGAACACGAGTCAGTTGCCAGTGCATCTACAAGTTACAGTGACGACGGCAACGGTGACGACGATGTTGGTGACTGTTTTGGCAATGGTATCTCTAGTGACCAACGCCATGGCACTGGAAACCAGTTAGACACACGTACGCATGTGAAACATGACGAGTCGGGAAGGAAGGAACAACCAAAAGAAGCCATGGCGGACGACAGTAGCTTCTTCAACAGCAAGTCTAAGGAATTCCAAGCATCGATTCAGTCTGCTATTGCCGATTTGGATAGCGGTGCCGTTTATCAGAACTAAAACTCGCCAGGCCAGGCCAAAGCCAAAGCATCAAAACATGTATTTTCTTTTACTGTTGTTCTTACAACTGCTCTAGTGCAAGGGTGTAAAAGCAGTAGCAGTCGTCTAATACATAAATCACAGACTAGACTAGTCTACGTAGTTTTGCTACCAGTAAGACTTTGCTGGAAACGACAGTAGCAGTCCTGTTTGTGTTTGTGACTCAAGGTACGACCATTCAGAGCCAGCCGAAGGGAACGTGAGACTAGGAGACCCGAATCCGACGTCACCGGAATGACCCGAAATGCCCCATCCCGTCTCCCACTCAGAAACAGGAACACATCGGGAGAAATCGGA
>Ga0100402_1007524_pt1 | contig 10495 bp, 10 predicted proteins | sample CryGeyme20150102_FD_80419 | JGI IMG/M metagenome (GOLD analysis project Ga0100402, IMG submission 80419) | Groundwater microbial communities from Crystal Geyser aquifers in Utah, USA - Crystal Geyser metaG 2015-0102 | ecosystem: Environmental > Aquatic > Deep subsurface > Groundwater | place...
AACCCCATATATCATATCTCTATTGAGCTATTGACCTTGTCAATTCACATTATCAATATTGTTTGATAATTAGACTCTTTGACTATAATTGGCGATTAACAACAATGGAAGGCGAAGATCCCTTTGCTATTTTTTAGCAACCTATCAAAAGAATCAGGCCTTAGGGTCTGGAATAAGAAGGCCCTCGCAAGATCTACCATAAGGACCATCTTCATCCCCAGTAGCCTCTTCTGCTTTAAGAATCAGATGAGGAAGATGAGTAGATTTCCAAAAAAAGATTGGAAGATATTTAAATTGAAAAAATTCGGACTGAGGAGGGCTGTATTCATGAGGTCTATTATCCTAAGGACTATGAGCGCAAATAATACAAGGGCAGTTTGAAGGCTAAATAGTATGCTTTCACACTTGATCCTTTCCAAGCCAAAGCTGTCAAAGCTATTGAATCAGATGAGTCAGTATTGGTGTGTGCCCATACATCTGCTGGTAAAACTGCAGTTGCTGAATATGCTATTGCTTATTCTCTCAAAAAGAACAGCCGTGTTATCTATACCTCTCCTATCAAGGCTCTTTCCAACCAAAAATACAGAGAGTTGAAGGACTAATTTCAGGACGTTGGTTTGGTGACTGGTGATGTTGCTATTGACCAAAATTCAACTTGTTTGGTCATGACCACTGAAATTTTGAGAAATATGATATATCGTGGAAGCGAAATCGTTCGAGAGGTCAAATGGGTCATTTTTGATTAGGTTCACTACATGAGAGATAAGGAAAGAGGTGTTGTCTGGTAATAAACTATCATTATGTTACCATCTAACGTCAAGTATGTGTTCCTCAGTGCTACAATCGGAAACCCTGGACAATTTGCTAGCTGGATCGCCAAACTTAGAAAGCAACCCTGTAACGTCGTATACACTGACTATCGACCTGTTCCTCTGGAACATTATCTCTGCCCCGCTGGAGGAGAAGGTCTTTTTCTGGTTGTTGATGACAAAGGTCGCTTCAAGGATGATAACTTCGAGAAGGCCATCCTGAAACTAGGAGATGGGGTGAATACAATAGGCATGGATAAGAAAAAGAAAAATCTCAATCAAGGTTCTGACCTTTCAAAGATCATCAAGGTAATCATGGAGAAAGGTCTCGATCCTGTCATTATCTTCAGTTTCAGCAAGAAAAATGTTGAGTCTTATGCTAAATCAATCTGTTCCAAATATGACCTGACAACTCAGGCTGAAAAATAGAGGATATAGTTAGTCTTTAATCGCTCTCTGGAAGTGCTTGATGAAAAAGACAGACTGCTTCCCCCGATTGTGGCTATGAGGGAAATTGTTAAAAAAGGCGTCGGCATTCATCACGGTGGCCTGCTTCCACTCATCAAAGAAGTTGTCGAACTTATGTTTCAAGATGGCTTGATTAAGGTGCTGTTCTCTACAGAGACTTTTTCGATGGGTCTGAACATGCCTGCCCGTACTGTGGTATTCACAAACATCAAGAAATTCGATGGTGAAAAGTCCAGGTGGATCACTGGAGGAGAATACATTCAGATGAGTGGTCGAGCCGGTAGAAGAGGTCTTGACAAAAAGGGAACAACCATTCTGATGTTTGATGAAAAGCTGGAGCAGGACGTGGCAAAGAACATGCTAAAAGGGAATAGTGACAATTTGCTGAGTAGTTTTTATGTCAACTATCACATGTTACTTAACAGTCAGAGAATGTAAGATATCGACGTTGAGTATATTTTAGCAAGGTCCCTACTCCAGTTCCAGCAAGATGCCTCCCTTCCTGTTTTACGGGCTGAGTTAGCAGAAAAGCAAAAATAGTTTAAAGATAACATTCTTTAGAATTAGGAAGAGCTAGAAAAGCTATGCCAAATTGAGACTCATTTGAACACCCTTAAGGACAAATTGAGATCAATTCTTCACGTTCCTTCTAAAATTCTTCAGTTCCTCAATATTGGTCGAGTCATTAAATTAGTTGATGGAAATATCGACTGGGGCTATGGTGTCAGCATTAATTTCCACAGAAAAGACAATAAAAAGAGCAAAAATGAGGAGCAAACTCAAGTAGTTGATGCTATGGTCAGGATCAAACCTAAAAAAGATCACCCTATTTTCAAGCCAGCAGATTACAAATAAGAAGGTGAAATGGTAATTCTTCCCTTTACTCTAAATTGTGTCCATGAAATCAGTTCCCTGAAACTAAACAATCTCCCATCCGATCTCTCTTCAGAACATACGAAAGAGCTGATATTCAAAACTATGTCGAACGTCACATCGAAAGCAGTTCCTGCTCTACCGATTGAATCTAATGACCCAGAGGCAATCAAGCTTAAAGCATTGATAAACTAAACTCAAAAATAAAAAGATAAACTTCATCACCTTGAACCTGAACTCAAGAAATATCAATAAAAGAAGAAAGCATATGAGGAGTTGAGAGAACTCTCAAAGAGAATAAAAATTAAATCAGCCTTGGTTTTATCAACATAAATGAAAGCCTATAATCGAGTAATCAAGCGAGTCGGTTTGGTGGATAAGGGCGTCATTACTCTCAAGGGAAGAGTCACTTGCGAAATCAACTCAAATCACTAAATACTGTTAACTGATCTTATTTTTACTGGTTTCTTCAACGAGATGACCCCTATCGAAATTGCCTCTCTTCTATCTTCTTTAGTTCACGAAGAAAAATCAAGCACTGAGAGAATGAGAACTAAATTGCCAAGACTAAGACAAAAGCTCGAATAAATGATTCAAAGAGCAAAGGCGATTTTCTTAATTTTCCAGGAGTGCAAAATGCAAATCACAGAGGTAAAGATTCAGGTATTCAGGACGATTATATCGACAGCATTAAAGAACAGTTGATTGAGGTCACTTTTGACTGGTGCAATGGAGATGACTTTGAAAATATCTGCAAGAAGACAGATTCATACGAAGGCAGCATCATCCGTACCTGGAGACGTTTACATGAGCTTCTGAAAGACATGTCGACAGCAAGTAAATAAATTGGCAACGATGTAATTATTGTTTTATGATAGAATTTGAGCTGCAAATTTGATGAGGCGAGCCTGAAGGTTTATAGAGGAATAGTCATATCCGCATCTTTGTACACCTTATGATTTATATCCCTTCGTTTATCTAGCTGTCAAAGCTATTAATTTGCTTGTCGATATTTTAGTAATTGAAGCATTGATATTCTTATATTCGAATACATTATTTTCTACGATGTCGAAGCAAAAGGGCAAGGATAAGAAACAATAAAACTACGACCAGTACACCTATATTTAGTCAGACTTGAAAAGTAGTTCTAAACTCAGAAACGAGAGCTTCTAGATTCAACCTTTACCATCAAAAAATTGCAAGAAAGATTGAGTTTTCTGTACTATAAAAAATATTTAGAACTCAAGATAACCATAGACTCGAAAAAGAAAGAGAGCATCAGTATATAACTCTCACCTAAAAGATCGAATAGCTTGTACTGACATATCCTATTTAGAGTATCAAAAATGAAACAAACTAGAAAAGATTGATCACAATGCGTAACGACCTCACCAACTCTGAAGTCTAGAACAAAAAGCTTATCAACACCATCAGCTTGATGGAAAAGAACATTTGTATTTATGTGCCTACTTAGCCGATGACAAGAATGAAAAGACCAAGGAAGTAGAAGAGATGAGAAAAAATCATCATTTTGAAATAACTAAATTTGAAAACATGCTGACTGACTACAAACTGTATATGTCTGAAAGAGATGCAAGGGAAAGAGAGATCAACGAACTGTATGAACTTAAAGAAATAGAAGTTGCCAATAGAATTCGGGAGGTTGCTGACAAATAAAGAGAGAAAGTGCAAGCTACTGATAAGATAAGAGATGAAATGGGCAATAAAATAAGATAAATGCGGCAAAACTTACTTAATCTTAAGAAAGAAGAGCTGTAGACGACTACTCGTCTGACAATGCTTCAGAATCATCAATTAACCAGCTAACTCGAGTATCAAAGCAAGCAAACATAAAAAATTGTTTTCAAAAATTAAGAACTTGAACAAACCATTCTGAAGCTCAAGCAAGAGCTAGAAATTCATAAACAAATCGAAGATGAACTGGCAAAAAGATCCCACTTTTCAAAAGGGGTTATAAAAAAATTGCACACTAAGGTCGAAGAACTTTAGAGTTAGATCGGAAAATCAAGAAACAACATTAACGCCCATAATATAAGCTCAGATGAATCATCTTTCCAGCCAGTGAAGGAAAATAACTAAAAGGAAGAAAGAGGCATGACCCAGGCCATGGACAAATAGCTGTAGAGATGGGAAAAAAAATGTGCTGAACTGCAGTCAAGGTATGATTGTTTAAAGAAATAAAAGGAAGAGCTTGGGCTGATGTGGGAAACAAGCCAGAGAACCAAAAATGAACTTTTCAATACTGTCTTGAAGAATTTCAAATAGATCATCGATTCTTAAGAAGGAAATTCTGAATCAAAATAAAATCAAAGCATTTCTCTCGATTTAGAAAAGGTGAGATCAAAAAACCCCTCTCATTGGACTTCATAAGAAAGAAAGGCTGTGATATAAATTTTACTTGTCACTTGTCAACCTTACCTCACCACAGCAAATTTGAGCTTGCCTCAGATGAGAAAAATCCTGGTGTTAGCCAATTAGTAGAAAGACAAATCTTTCCTCCCAAGTAACTATATTGTAATTAAGGATTTTCGACTGAGAGAGAAAATAAGAGACTACTTGGCAGTATGAGTGAGAAAAAATTATTATCCGAAGAAGATGTATGTACTCTCGCTAAAAACGATCTCTGTAAAGATAAGTACTCTATAAAAATTGCTTCTCGGATGGTGACTAACCGATTGAGGGAGTGGGGAAAGCAAATTCCCTGTAAGAACAAGACAGCTCTGAGCAAGAAATATCAACTTAGTAGTACATACAGAATGTGATCATTGATTTTGACTGATTATTAGGACAAACTATTCAAATCAGTTCTTATTCGTAAATAGATCGGTATTCTTATTGAAGGGACTTCTTCTTGTTGTTGATTAAACTAAGCTATCCTTCCAGATCTTTGAGCTTCCTTTCCATTTCCATGCGCTATCTACCTTCGATAATGGTGAGACTCAGTTTTTTGTGAAGGGTATACTATCTCAAAGACATCAAAACCTATCTGTTTTTCCAGTAGGTCCATCGATCTTTGATTCCCATTCCTTTCATTCCGCTAGCCTACAACATATTATTCAGCTCTGATTCACTTATTTATAAGTTTTATCTCATCAGACTGCTGATCATCTAAGATTTTTTATCATCGTCTGTTAGAAGATTTTTCAAGTACTCGGAGTATCTTACCCTATTGAATTGCTTTTACCAGGCTTGAATCTATGGCCCCTTTTGAACAAATAAGGTCATGAATTGATTGAGATATTACTCTGGAGAAAATTGATAGTTTTATTTGGCTAGCTTTTTGAAACCATCGCTGTATAGGGTGATAAACTATTTGTATCCAACTCCAGAAACAAGCTGATTCCTTCTTTTATGAAAACCACCATCTCTCCAAAACTTGGCCTATTCTTCTGGCTTTTGGAGCAATCCCATCTGAGAATAGACTTGGAACAGATAATTTCTGCCTACACCAAATATGAGTTCTTTGTCTGTCTCATAGTACAGTTTAGTGAGCAAATCCAATGTTCTATCCTCAAAGGGCCAGCCTACAATTTTTTGCTCATTGACAGTTGCTTATATTTTCTCTGATCCAAGGAACAGGTGCATCAGCAGCTGTTTAGGGGACCTTATACTCATAAGGGAGTGCATAAGGGATACATGGAGTTCATAGGTCCATCCGATGATGATGACTAGTCCAAAAAAAATAAGTTTTTTTTTGTGATAGCCTGCCCAGTACTTCATTTTGGGCTAGAGATTCAAAGCTTTGAGATATTAGCGATGGTTCAATTTTTTGTTGCTTCGGATGATATCCTTTCTGACCTTGTGTTCAAGCAATTTGCTGAGCATAACTAAAAATATAATGAAAGAAAAACCAAGGTCTGTCTTTCATGAACTGTATCAAAAAGAAATACTATCAGCCACGATTCTGCCCATTGTTTGTTCCATTGGTCCCGTTATTTTGATATCCGTTCATATTGGGCGGACGGTAGCCGTTTTGCATTCCTTGACCCTGCCTCATCATGTTTTGAGCCATCATAAAATTAGGATTTTGGCCATATTGATTCATGTAATTTTGCTGCATGCCTACATCAACAGAAGCGTTACCATTTCCTGTGTAATACCCCTGGTTAAAGGTGCCACTGTTGATCATTGCTGGGTTATACCCTTGAAATTGATTCGGTGCTGGTTGCTGATCTTGTGGATGGTTGGCTCTAAATAATCCGAATGTTACAGTCCGAGCATAACTTTGAACACTGAAAAAAGTTATTATTTAGTGATCAGATTTGTGTAATTAGGGTAGACCACTCTGATGGCATCATAAGATTGCTGAGCCGTGAGGGTGATTGGCAGTTCGACTGAGCGGAAAAGATCATTGAAGAAAGCTGTGATGTTGTTAGCATTCAAATTTCCAGTTCGCTGAGGGTCGTACCTGTTAAATATCTCTTCAATATAGCTTCTCAATATGTCCTCTCTGATTGGTGTCTGATTCATGCCCTTCCTTATTTAAAAATTATAATAAGAATGAATGTTTATTATACTACAGAATCAGTTTTTGAGAGGAGTTCGGTATTGACTCTTTACCGGTGTTGGCTTATTTCTTTATCTCTCCACTAATATTTATAATTTATTGGTTCTGCCAAGCTCAGCTTGAAGCGATGCGATTTCTCTCATTAGCTACATTTATTTTTGCTTAAAATCATACTCATACATTTCTTTTAATTTTTATTTTTAAATGTAGTGTCTGTGATTTTGCTCCTATCTTTCAATGTGGAAGTTTTTTATGATTTTGTCCATTTGCTCCACAAAATCTTTATTTTGTTACCGAGGGTTACTCAATAACCTCGCCAAATTGTGATTTTAATTAGACAGCTCAATGTTTTATCTCTGGATTCTTTTTAACATTTCATCAGTGTTCATATTCTACTGTCTTAACAATTTGACAGTCTAGGAAAGCTCTTTTCTGTTTATTTCGACTTCTGTTGAGTATTACTTTTCCTGTATTAAAGAAGCCTGGACAGCCGCAACTTCAGCCCTTAGAGTGGCCAGCTACCCTTGAGCTTGGTCGAGGTAAATTTTGAGGTTATCTTTGTTAGCATTTGCTTCCTTTAATTATATGAGTTTGGTCCCCAGGAAAGTTTCTCTTTCGGCATTATTTCGGCCCAAAACATTATTTTATTCTCGAATTCTAAGATTTTCTAATTTCAGGTTTTATATTTATCCAGCTGTGTAATCTTCTAGCTCTCTATTTTTTTCTCTTAGATACAAATTTTATTTATCTGATTCTTCAAGAAGGAAGATGAGTCTTTGGTTGTCAGTGACATAAGTTTAGTTGTCTTCCTTGAGACCCTTTTGGACAACTTTCAACTCTCCAGCTTCCTTTTCTAAAGAAGCAACATTAATTTGTAAATCTCGACAATCGTGTTCCTTGTTCATTAGTTTTTCTTCTAAGGTATGAATTCTATCTTTCAGATTCACGATAGTATTTGACATCTCCTACTTTGCTAGCCTGTATTAAGCTTCTAACTTTTGATTTAAATGAACCAAAATATCAGTCTCTCTTTCAACCTTCTGTTTGCTTAGATTCAAATTGTTGATTTCATCTTTTAGTCTGGAAAGGGCAATGTCTTTTTATTGAAGAGCCTGCTTGTATTGATTGCTCTCTGCCGCCCAAGTATTGTTTATCTTGTCATGATGAAATTTTTATTCCTCTAAAGATTTATAAATTAGCTGAAGATCCTACTCTAGCTCGCCCATTCTGTGCCGATATTTGATGAGGGCTTATTCATACTCAGCCACCATCTTCTGCTCGTTAGTTTTTTGAAAGCGATTCTCAGATTCCAATTGACAAACTTTCGCATTTTCTTTTTCCAGAGCTCCCTTTAGCTGCATGATGGCCATATTTTTTTCCTAAGTGAGCTGATCATGCTGACTAAAGACGTATCTCATTTAGTCTCCATGGTGGTTTTCACTGTTTGCAAATTTGATTTCCATCTATATAACTTGCTGCCTCAGGTGGGCATTTTCGTTGACAAGTGATTTTTCCTTGATTTCCGCTTTTTCAAGCTTGTCAAGAAGCAACTAAACGTAGCCCTATATTTCTGTAAGCTTAGTTATTCTTCTTCTTAACTCTTAATTCTAGTCAACTAAGCTTTGGAGGTGAACATTTCGGAAATGATGACTTAGCTAAGACATAACGACCAGATCTGATTTTAATAATAATTTTAGTTTATTTATTGAAACTCTTTTATCATCTCTTTATCTGGCATTTTTTTACTGTTGGAATCGAAATCTTTCTTCTGCAAATTACAAATCCTGGGCAAGTAATTCTTATTAATTAATCATCAACATATAACAATGGTCTTCCTCTTCATTCCCAACATCATCGGCTATTTCAGGTTTGTCGCTCTCTTCGCAACATTCTTTACCTACCAGACAAGCCCAGGACTGACTGTTCTTCTCTATGGAGTCAGTCAAGCTCTTGATGCCTTTGATGGAATGGCTGCTCGCAAATTTAATCAATCAACCCGCTTTGGAGCAGTCCTAGACATGGTCTGTGATAGAGCATCGAATGCTGTTCTTTTAGCAATTTTAGCAAACCTCCACCCCACATACAGCTGGGTATTCTTATCAGATATCGTATTGGATTTAGTCTCTCATTGGTACCAAATGTACGTCAGTCTGTTGAAAGGAGCTCACCACAAGCAGTCTAAATCAAAATACGGCCTCTTGAATATTTATTATGGTTATAAATGGGTTTTGTTTACCTTAGTTCTGGGAAATGAAATGTTCCTCTGCTCTGCCTATTTACTGGCATTCAGGGAATCTCTATACCTTCCATACTGGATGCTGTACTCAATCAACTTCATTTTTGGAATAGGAGTTGTCCTTTTTATCATCAAGAAGGTGATGAGTGTTATCCAGCTGATTAGTGCATCAGAAGATTTGGCAGAAATGGACATCAAATAAAGGAAAGAAAAGGAACAGTCGAAAAGCCAGTGATTGTCTTATGATCTCTGTAATCTGATAAATAGTATACATCAATTATTTTAATAGTAAACTCAAATGAAAAAGATGAAAAGGACCAGCTCTACAGGATGCAACAAGACAAGCAAAAAAGATCTTCCGAATCATATCAAATTAAACAGTTCTGCTACAACGATTCGGAACAAACCCAAGAAGACTCTTCCATAAAGAGAAGATAAGTAAAATATTCTCATCTTGGAGCCTGCTTAAATCAAGAACGGAAAGGTGCATTACAATTACAAGAAAAAACTCACTCAGAAGAAAAATAAAAGAAGCAAAAGTTTGATCTATGATAAAAAGCCTATTTCGAAGGTAGACATGACGCACAATTCATCAAGGACAATAGATAATATGTCGTTTCTGAAAAAAGAAGATCCTAAAGAGCAAGCAAGTTTTCCTTTGGTGTCGATTCATCATAAGCAAATATCAGCTTTGACTGAGTACTCACCAGCTCAAATTCGACAGAGATGTGACTACTCAGCTCAAACTAAGAATATTTTGATCGAAGATGCCTACATTCAGTGTGACTAATTTGAACTGGAATAAAGACCTCAATAGATACAAAAGAGACAGAAAATTATTGCCTAAAATGAAGGACTGAAAAAGCATATTAAAAAGTTGGAAAATGATCTTGATTCAATTTCTCTTGAGGCTGAACAAAGATTCAGACAACTTGAAAAATAGCATGAAGGATAAGCGAAAGTCTTAAACAGCCAGATACTATAGCTAAAAGAGGAAAACCTTCACTTAACCAGAGAAAAATAACGATTAAAGAATGTGGTCAAAGATAAGGACATGGAGATTAACAAGAACAAAGAAACTCAGAAAATGTTAGAAAATTGCTTAAGATAAGAGTCGACAAGCAGATAAGGCTTAGCAAAGGATAATGAAAGGTCAAAAAGAGAGATCGAATTTTATAAAAAAGAGCTGGCTTCATTTGAAGAGTCTCTGGCTGATTTGAGAAAAATGAAAGGAGTTTACGAGACAAGACTGGATGAGTTGGAGCATTAAAAAATCAGAATCAAAAGAAATGCATGCTAACTTTTGCAAATAGTTGAGAAATACAAGAGCATGGAATAAAGTGATTGATATAAACTATTAATATGACAATTCAATATCTGTAAGATCATATTAACAGCTTAATAATTGATCAGAATTTCAAAATATAAATCTCATTTAATAATGCAAGAGAGTAGACCTATCGAGCACGGATACTTTGCTGTAACAGGTTTTGATCTATGGGGAGGAGATCTTGACGGTCAAAGGGGATATAGCACATTTTAGGAAACTCTCATTGAAGTAAAAAAAAGAATAAACAATGA
>Ga0100402_1007526_pt1 | contig 10493 bp, 7 predicted proteins | sample CryGeyme20150102_FD_80419 | JGI IMG/M metagenome (GOLD analysis project Ga0100402, IMG submission 80419) | Groundwater microbial communities from Crystal Geyser aquifers in Utah, USA - Crystal Geyser metaG 2015-0102 | ecosystem: Environmental > Aquatic > Deep subsurface > Groundwater | place...
CTGCTGACTGCTGACTGCTGACTGCTGACTGCTGACTGCTGACTGCAGCTGGATTAGAAATTAGAACCATAATGTCTCCTCTTCAGAGAGTCTATCGTCCTGGCACGGATTGCCGCCTCTTATTACGATTGCTGCTGTTTTTAGTACCTCACTTGGTACTTGTGGCATCCACATCTACTTCTACTTCCAACTACAATGTCTATCATTATGATCGAGCCGTGCGACAATTTACACCCGATGGACGCCTGTTACAAGTGGAATATGCCATGGCTGCGTCCGAACAATCGTCACCACTTTTGGTATGTTATTTGCCACCCCTTCACAAAAAAGACGACAACGACGCAGCAGCACAAGAAGAAGATGTCTTGGTAATTCTCAGTGCTTTATCAGCAAGAAGGAGCAGTAGCAGCACATCAGCTACAGCAACAACAGCTACAACAACAGCAACAGCAACAGCAACAACAACCACCTCTTCTTCGAGGAGTCTTCAACGACCACAAGATCGCATCGTCATAGTGGAAGAAGACAACGTAGTGGTAGCTATGAGTGGCGTCTTGGCCGATAGTCTTGCACTTTTTAAAAGAGCCCTGGCGGATTGGCAGGACTATAAGGCCTTGTACTATGGGACAACACCGTATGATGCCGAAAGCCATACCATAGGACAAGTACTGGCCACCAGTATGGGACGAGCCTGTCACGATCACTGTTTTCAAGGAGGTATTCGACCATACGGTGCTACTATGTTGGTATTGGCACCAGCAGTACCAACAATAAAGTCGCAAGATAGTGACCATCAAGGTGACCATCCAGCTTCTTCGCTCCTTTCGTGTGACATATTTCAAACCGATCCATCCGGAGCCATCACACGAACGACAGTGCCATCATACACATCATCCAACACACAATCATTTCTTCAAGCTGTTACTATTGTGGGTGGTCGTCCTGAATCAAGGGCTCGGATTGAAAGAGCTATACAAGGACACTGTGACAATCACAACAATAAAGAGCATCAACAACAGCAAAAGCATCGCAATAGCAATGATATCATTAAATCCTCATCAACAACTAACAATGCACTGTGGGAACGACTCAAAATTCTTTCCACGATCCTGGTAGAGGAACAGCAACAGCAACAACAAACACAAAAGAATACTTCCGTCAACAAACCATCGACGACACGATCCATTTCGGAACGATTGTTTGGACGCAAGAAACGAAATGAAAGTAATGGCGACAACAACGACGACGACGACGACGAATCCGACGAATCCACAATAGCAGCAGCAACAACAACAACAACAACAACACCAAAAGATAGTGACATGACTATTGTGGAATCAAAGCAATCCATTTGGTTAGAAATCGTCGTAATGTCACGTACCTTGGGCATTCACAAACTGACGAGTTCACAAATCCAACAATTGTTGCACGAGACTGCTGCGACAACTAGAAATAAGGTATAACACACACACACACACACACACACACACACACACACACATGTGCTATACCGCTCGGATGAGCCTGCCAACTAAAGATGAGGTTTGTCGGAAGGTTTAGAAGCGATAAGGGATTAAAAAGAAGGAGGTTGCAGTGCATAGTATGTTTCGCTTTTGTTCCACAAACGTCTCTCGTGCTAAGTAGCAGCACTCCTCTGCTACTGTTTTTCACAGCAGGGAGACAATTTTTTCAAGAAGTCACATTGGTATGCTTGTATTATGCAGGAGTTGTTCTCGCTGGAAACAGCCCCCTATCTATTATCAAAAAATTATAAAAGCTAGTAGAAAATGAATAACTGGGCGCCGAAGCCAATTTTTTTTTACTGCATTCAGTTTGATACTCCCTTTAGCTCCGCTTACGTCGTCGCTCGATTTTTCTGCTATAATTTCTGGAAATCCTCTCCTAGCCATAGCTTTTAATACCCAGACTACCACAACACACCACCACTTTCCGTCCTCTAGAGTTTCACTACTAGCTACTGTAGCTAGTAGTAGTAGCTCCAGTAGCAGCTCCAGTAGAGTAGACTACTGGTACCAAACTTCCTGAGTTGAGGGGGCAGTGATTGAGGATGGAGGGGAGTTGAGCATCAGATCAAAAGTGCGTCGGATGATTCTTGATTCACACGCAAACCAATCAATTTTTCCGTGTTTGTTTTCCCCTCATCTCTGCTTGTTCCTTGTTCCTTGTTCCCCCCTCCCCCCCTCTCCTCCAGATGGTGCCGTCGTAATTGATTGACAGCTCTTACATCTTTTAAGCCAACCCATCACATCAAAAGCACCAGGTGTAGTTACTATTTACCATGCTAGCATCCTTTTCATTAGCTGTCCCTCCTCCTAAACAAGCAGTAATGGAATCGTTAGTTCCGCCCAGCAACATTGACGCGAAACTGCTTCATTTGGTCCAAAAAATAGTAACCACACACCAGCAGCATCAAAAACAACAGCAACAGAAGACCAACAGCAGCAAAAAAAACCACGAAGCTACTACAAATCCTCCAACTGTTTTATATGTCATGCACTGTCTACGAACCCAAAATGTGGAATATCAGCGGAAGAACTACAACAAGTTAAAGATACAGGTAAAAGAGACCTTGCAATTTGTTCTTGCTGCTGCTGCTGCTGCTGCTGCTGCTGACGGCGACGAGCCGAACAAGAAGGAATCTCGAAGCAAACGTTCCCGGAACAAATCCAAAGATGCCAAATGTGGTGGAGAAGAAGGGAAAAAAGACGGAGAAGATGTTGAAGAAGTGGATTCAGAAGAAGAGGCCGATCGGAAACTTGATGCTCAGCGAGAGGCCATGTTGAGCAAAAATGGTAGTTGTGCCCTGAATGCATCACTCCGATTGCGCTACGAAAAGTTACAAAGAGAACGAGATGCTGAAGCAGCGGCAGCGGTGGCGTCGGCTGCAGCGGCAGTAGTATTGGAACGAGAAGAAGTCGGCGAAGTTAAAGAATTAAAGGATACAGCCTCAGACCCAAGCACTCCAGGAACCACTCCCACCAAGAGTCGAAAACGGAAATTGTCGGACCGTCGCAAATCTAGTGGCAAATCTGGTAAACGTCCTACTACTACTGGCTCTACGTTTACTCCCTTTGATAATGAAGATGACGATAACTCTGGTAATCTGTGCAGACCCGTTCCCCGTCCCAAAGAACGATACGCAGATCTTGGTGGGATGGACCACATATTGCAACAAATTCGAGAATTGATTGAATACCCTCTCGTCAGACCCGAACTTTACGCTCATTTGGGAGTTGGACCACCTCGAGGTATTTTGCTGAGAGGTCCTCCTGGAACTGGTAAATCCCACTTGGCCAATGCGATCGCCGGTCAATTGGGGGTGAACTATTTCAAAGTCAGTGCCCCCGAGCTAGTCTCGGGCATGTCCGGAGAATCCGAAGGAAGGATTCGGGATCTCTTCCGAGCCGCTGCCGAAAGTGCTCCCAGTATTGTTTTCATGGATGAATTAGATGCCATTGCACCCAAGCGCAACGAGGGCGGTAGCTCCAGAGGTATGGAAAAGCGCATGGTGGCCCAACTATTAACGAGTATGGATGCTGACATTGATCCATCGTGTACACGAGGAGGAGCTCCTGTGATTGTTTTGGGGGCGACGAACCGACCCGATGCCCTCGACAGCGCGTTACGACGAGCCGGAAGATTTGATAAGGAAATACTCATGGGAGTTCCTAATGAAGCAGCAAGACAAAAAATACTGCAGACCATGACCAAGAGCATGCGATTGAGTGGAGACTTTGATTATAAAGTATTGGCTCGAAAAACTCCTGGGTATGTAGGAGCTGATGTACGAAGCTTGACCAAGGAAGCCGCCGTGATTGCAATTAATCGCATTTTTCGGGATGTGCTTCTGGAGACAGATTTAAATCGACCCGCTGTTACGGCAGCTGTGGTAGGCACCACTACTACGACTACCGCATCTGTTACTGTTGTTGATAAATTGCCAACAATTTCAGAACAAGAAGGGCCCTCCGCAGACGCGACAGTTGGAGAGAACGTCACTTGTGGCGGTCCACCACAACTACCCCCGCCTCCTCCATCAACAGATACGGTTCGACCCCTTCAACCTCTCACTCAGGAACAATTAGAACCACTCTATGTTACGATGGAAGACTTCTTGAATGCTATTCCCTTGGTTCAACCTTCAGGACAACGCGAAGGATTTGCTGTGGCTCCTGACGTATCGTGGAAGGATATTGGGGCCATGGACGAAATTCGAGAGGAAATGGCAATGAGTGTTTTGGAGCCCATTCGAAACCCTGAAAAATTCAAACTTTTGGGACTCTCTCTTCCGGCTGGTGTTTTGCTGTATGGTACGATTTATGCCATGCTAGGTGACACCGTGTATACATGTTCACATGTATGAAAGATTTTCTCACTTATTTATTTTTTGCCGATAACAGGACCACCGGGATGCGGAAAGACCCTGCTTGCCAAGGCGGTTGCCAATGAAAGCGGGGCCAACTTTATCAGTGTTAAGGGCCCAGAATTACTCGATAAATACGTTGGTGAAAGCGAGAAGGCAGTCCGTCTTGTCTTCGAACGCGCTCGAAGTTCTAGTCCCTGCATTGTCTTTTTTGACGAACTTGACTCGTTGTGCCCGAAGCGTGGAAGTGACGGCGGAGGCAGCGGCGTGAGCGAACGTGTTGTCAATCAATTGCTGACTGAAATGGACGGACTAGAAAGTCGACGCAGTGTCTTTGTGATTGCGGCTACGAATCGACCGGAGTTAATTGATCCTGCCATGATGAGACCAGGTCGTCTTGACAAACTACTGTATGTGCCGCTGCCTTCAGCGGATGACAGAGTTTCGATTCTGACAGCGCTTTCCACGAAGGTAAAGTTTGGTAGTGATGTGGTCCTAGACAGTATTGGACGCAGTCACAAGGCCGATGGTTTTAGTGGAGCAGATTGTGCGGCACTTCTACGAGAAGCAGGATTAGCTGTCTTGAAGGAAGACATGGCCGCTTGCATATCTGGAAATGGAAAAACTGACGCAGAATTGTGCATTGAAGCACGACATTTCGAAGTAGCTTTCCACCATGTGATGCCGTCGGTTTCAACGAAAGATCAAGCCAGGTACGATCGCATCCGAAACCGAATGGCAAGGGCACGCTCAAGAGGGACTGTTTCTGATGGCGAAGCTACAAATGGAAGCGCCATTGCAGATACATTGGAACGTGGTAATAGTAGTGGCGACGGTGATGGTGATGCGATGCATTAACTTACAGTAGAGTTAAATAATTCCGGAGAGAAATTTTTGTCTCTATGCTTTCATTCCTTAATCACTTACCATCAGGATAGAACAGGGTTCAATACAGACTTGAAGCCCTCGTAAGCGCCAAAGAAAACAAACCCGCCGATGGAAATCCACATGATTCTTGGTTGTAGTCCGCTCCAGAATTTCATGGGATCTTCGGCCATAGTCTTTCGCAGAACATCGACCGCATTCTTGTAGTGTTCTCCGTGTTGATCAGTACCTAGCATCAGTCTCGTTTTGATCACGTCCAACGGTGTAGTTAGCCCCGCCGCAATGGCCCCAGAAAGTGACCCGCATGCAGCTGCCTGCACTGGAGATACGGGTTCACCCTGCCGATCGCCCCACTGGACCTTAAACTTTTCGTAAAGCGGAAATTGGATCATGGCAAAGGGAATTTCTCTCATTAACGTCATGCCGTATCCACGGTACAGCCCACCCAGATATGGTGTAAGGAATCCTGCTCCGTGTCGTTCTTTCATTACCAGTTGAATCGTTGATGCCAAGCCACCCGTAGCGAAAGCCGTTCCTGTTTGCATTTTAGCTTTGATAACTTCGGTCGGTACGCGTACCAGGCACGCCATGGCTTCGCCGCAACTGGCAGCAGCCATGTGACTGATGGCTTGGTTTTCCGGTTGTACATCAAAGCGTTTCTGAGCGGAAAAAAATATCGGTTTTAGCGTCTGCAGGAGTCCAAATCCAGTTCATTGATATATGTTCAGAAAATATATCAAGTCGTGTCGTGTTAGTATTTTGTATGTACAAGGTAGGTAGGTTGTAGTCAAAGCGAGCAGGAATCATCGGCATTTTAATAGAAACAAATTTGAATTGAATGAGATAAAGATGAATAGATTATAGATTCATACAAAACAAGCGTTCCCTTCTGCAAATTCACCATGAAAACAAATGTACCTCGTAGGTCGAAAAGAAAAGCGCAGCTCCTGGAGCCGATCCAATAGCTGCGGCTCCTAATCCATTATAAATGCCTTTAAATCCTCCCGCCGCGATGAATCCTTGGGGTGACTGTAATCTCGTTTTCAGGGTATCAATGGGAAATAAAGCAACATCAACGCTAGTCCCGGCCAGTCCACCACAGATTAATGCCGTCAAAAAGCTGACATTCGTTGGATTATCCTTGGACGTTGTCGAAGAGCCACTCATATTTGGCTCTTCAGAAGATGAGGACATTTTAGTGTAATAGGTAATAGGTGCTATTCGAGAAATCTAACAAATTTCTACACCTTTTTACAGTCGTACTTTTTAGCGCGACAAGTAAGTTGTCTGCTAGCTTTACTACTATTCTTTTCCTTCTGATGTGGAAGACGGTTGTTGTCAAAAAATGTTGTATGTATGAAAACAAAAATATATACTTTCCTCTTTCCTTGATCCTTGCTGATGACGACGAAGTATTGTGAGCGCATACTTTGGACTTTGGACCTGGACTATTCCTTGCCTTTCCTGGTCGAGGAAAAAGACCTTCAATCGTGTTTTAAACTTATCGGGCTATGAGCACGCTGTTCTCCGAGGAGTCTAGCTAGCTACTAGGTCTAGTAGCTACAGTAGTCTACTCTAGTAGAGTATGGTAGTACCACAACAACCTGTAGTAGTTAGTGTAGAAAAGGACGAGCAATAGTTTACTACCAGTACTACTTCCGTAGTACTCTACTACTACTACTCTAGCTCTAGAGAGTAGCTACTCGAGTACCAGGTAGTAGACATCATCAGCAGTACCAGGTACTAGCTAGTGCTACTAGCTAGTAGTTGGCCTACTAGTACCACTACTAGTAGCTATTAATAACAGGTAATAGTCGTACAGGCGGAGGAGCACGTGATTCAGTTCGATGACACGGTCATCATCACCACCACATGCCAGAGTACCAGTAGTCTACGTAGTACGACCACCAGCAGACTAGCTAGTACTCTAGTATTCGTTAATTAACCTCCAATACTCAAAACGAAAGAATGCAAAAACAAAAATGTTTGATTGCCATGAAGTTTTTAGCAGTCTACTTGACATCATAATATCAAATCGTCCAGCCCTAATAAGAGCTTGGTAGATGTGGAGAAGTCCTCGAATTCGTACTTCTGATCATCTTGACACGGAATCAAATTCTTGTTACTCTCGTAGAATAATCTGACGACTCACGTATTCATTCATAGGATTCAAATCGAAGTTCACTACTGGCTGAATACTGAACTCTGCGCTCGAGTACTGAACACTGAACACTGAACTCGTCATTCGACAATCGAAACAAGTGCGCATATACATACATTTTCACTTCGTGTACTACAGATATAAAAGAGAAAGCTTCGTTACCATGTCCTTACCCGCCACTGCCGTTCCAACAAACCAAAATATAATCAATGATAAAAAAGAATGTGTTGCGGAAGTCTCATCAACGGCCAGTGATGATAATTCCTCTGCGGCTCGTTCTCGTGTGACAACTACAAACACAAACACAAACACAAGTACTATGGAAGAGTCGTCTTCCGTACCACCGAAGATTATTGCTGCTGAAAAAGACTTGCAGTGTCAGTTGGCAAGTGGACAAGTTTGCATTTGTACGGGATGCGAAGATACTCGCAATACTCTCTTACTGAAACAGCAGCAGCAAAAAAGGCAATTCACTCTGCCCAATGGCATCACTACTACTGCTGCTTATACTACCACTGCTGCTGCTGCTGCTGCTGCTGCTGCTGCTTCGAGTCGGAAGAAACGAGTACTTGTAACAGCTAGTACGGGTACAATGACAACGGAGAAAAAAATCAAAAGCTCGCCAGTTACGGAAGAGGAAGAGGCAATCAAACTCGAAAAAATGACGGCAGCATGCAAAACCATTCTCGAAAGCATTGGCGAAGACCCCAACCGGGAAGGACTGCTCAAGACACCCGATCGGTGGGCCAAAGCGTTGCTATTCATGACTCATGGATACCAACAGAATGCTCACGATTTATTGAACGGTGCCGTTTTTGAAGAAAATCACAAGGAAATGGTAGTCGTGCGAGATATTGACATTCATTCTCTGTGCGAGCATCACATGGTACCATTCACGGGTCGCGTACATATTGGATACGTTCCCAATGGAAAAATATTGGGCCTTTCGAAATTGGCTCGCATTGCCGAAATGTTTTCGCGACGATTGCAAGTGCAGGAACGGTTGACACGACAGATTGCCGATGCTATTGTCGAGGCTGTAGAGCCTTTGGGTGTAGCCGTTGTCGTGGAATGTACCCACTTTTGTATGGTCATGCGAGGCATTCAAAAGGTTGGAGCCAGTACTGTGACTAGTTCTGTTCGAGGCTGTTTCGAAAGCAATGGCAGGACTCGTGCTGAATTTTTCAGTATCATTCAAAGCAATTCTATCAAGATGTGCTAAGCTGTCTTCTTTTTTTGTGCATACATTCCGCTAACGTACCATGCACAGCAGTGCATCAACAATGACTAAACACACCCACACTCACAAGTTAATATTTAAGAGACAGCTCTATGAAATCACGTTACGTGCTTTGGTACAGGTTTGTTGTTGTTGGGCTAATTTTTGTTGCTTCCTGCAGTCCCTCCCTGGCAGCTTCTACAACACGCCTGGGCAGACTCTTGATCCAAGCCAGTATGACATTCTTAGCTGCATTTTCATCATTCTCAGTGTCTGATGATTGTCGATGTTCCAATCGTCGTGACACTTCCGTTGTGCTCCCTAGCTCTACCAAAAGAGCGGCACCAATTGTTGATTGCTTTGGATCCCACTGGTAATCCGCACTACGACCCTCGACCAATACTCGGTACAAAAGTGCATCCTGTGAATCCTCCTTCCATTGTTTTCGTACGTTTATCAATAGCATTGTTTTGGGCTTTACGGCTTGCTCAATTCTGCGAAGATCGACGAGTTGCAATTGTACCGCTGTACCATCGTCATCAACACCATCATTGTCAGTATCATCATTGTCAGTATCATCATTGTCAGTATCATGACGTTCAAAGTAGAGAAACCAAAGATCGTGGAGTAAAAACATTGTCAAGATTCGTATCTCCATGTACATGTTCAAAAATATCAGATTAGCGGTCGCACGTTGAGATTTACTGTTCATTGTATACGAATCAGGTCTGCCCCGAAACGATACGAAAATGTTGGCAGGATCCAATTTTCTTTGTTGTTGTCGCACCGACACCAGAATTTGTTGGAATTTTGCAAGTGAACAACAACACTGTGCTTGTTCTTGTTGTAGCTGTTGTAATATGGGAAACCATTCAGGTAATAGTTTCCAATTGGAATCAATAAAGGTCGTTGGATCTGGATTACTAAAAGCACCCAAATCGCTATTGCCTACCATTACGGCCTGATGAACAGCATCGGTAACAAATAATACTACATGTTTGTCACAACTATCATCCATATTATTATGATAATTTTCATGATAATGATGATGATGATGTTGATGTGTAATAGACAATGTATCAACCAATAATGCAGTATATGCCTTGAAGGCGCGATCGTACAAGTGGTCCATTGGAGATGATTCCTTTCCTGACGCATCATGATTCGTCTTTCGAAAAGGAATGGTAGCTTCAATTGCCATTGCCAGCTGTACCAACTGTTGTGGTGGTTGGATCAAGAAGTACTTTTGCAAGGCACGAGTAGCAATGAGTGCCGATAAGAATTCATTCATTCCACGACTTGGAAGAATTTTGGGTTGTTCGGGCATGTCAAAGACATTCTGGACCATACGAACCAGTGGGTCTTGATGTTTGGAAAATGGCAACAACGTGATCTCATGACGACATGGACCCTCCTCTTCAGCTGTTGTTGCTGCTGCTGTTGTTATTGCTTTCTCTTCAATGACCCCTTGTAATAAAGTCCATTGTTTTTCAGATAGTTTTTGATCTAATGAATAATAAATGACATCATGAAAGAGTATTGCTAGTATCGAAATTGGATCAAGTTGCTGATAACTGCTCCTGACAGAAGGGTCGGTATTCGCAGAAATCGATGATGATGATGATGATGATGACAGTGTCTCCATTTGTAGATACTCGATGACTTCTAGGACATGTTCGACATTGTGATAAACCCGGGAAGGAGTGGTCATGGAATCGTAGATCTTAACTTAGTACTTGAAAAGCACTGAGTGGGCTGAAAAGCACAAATGCATAAACACACTGCTACAGACTGCAGGAGATGGGTATTAAAAGTCTGCTAAATGTAATTTATGAGGCAGGAGA
>Ga0100402_1007529_pt1 | contig 10492 bp, 10 predicted proteins | sample CryGeyme20150102_FD_80419 | JGI IMG/M metagenome (GOLD analysis project Ga0100402, IMG submission 80419) | Groundwater microbial communities from Crystal Geyser aquifers in Utah, USA - Crystal Geyser metaG 2015-0102 | ecosystem: Environmental > Aquatic > Deep subsurface > Groundwater | place...
CTCTCCTCATTAGGAAGGAGGTCAGGTCAGTAAGGATTCCTCTGAAGTCTGCCTTCGCTACCACCTTGAACAGTCTCGGATGAGCATGTCCGAGTCCAATAGATTTGATTGAGTAGGGCACGTACTCGTAGCTAAGATTGTACTCGGCTGGCTTTTAGGAGGAGGCTGGATTAAAGTAGTTGCGAGTGATTCTCCTTACTGAGATGAAGTTGCGATGGCAGATGTAGGGGAGGTTTTTGATGCTTTGCTCCCGAGTTACATCGAGTTGAATTGTTGTTTTGTAGTGGAGCCCTTTTTGGTGGGGAAGATTGTTGAAGGGATACCTTTTGGCTTCAAAACTGATGATAGTTTTGAAACTCGACCCATTTTTTGTGTAGGGAGGGCTCAAGGCATTGGACCTATTTAAAATGGGCTTGGAATCTCCACTCAATGTATTCTTCGGTCTATTGTAGGATTTGACCAGTTTCCAATCCATTCTTGAGAGAATCTCGAATTATTAAATATAATAAGCAAATAAACAGAATCCTACCAACTCCTTCAGTCCACTTCACTCTCATGGCCGTCTCCTCTTTCTCATCAATGACACAAATCAAAGAGAGGGACTATAATATTTCAATAATGATTGTTTAAAACAATTATGATCGGAAATGTTTCCTCCTTTTTTATTATTTTCAGCTTAGATCGACAATAGCACTTTATTGCTATTCGACTGTGAGAATTACAATTTTTCTGTAAAGCTTCATGAATGATAAACTCCCAGGGATGTCAATATAATTAATAATGACAGCCAGTATGTTTGAGGACAGTCCTAAATAACTAAAATAGAGCAGAGCCGTCAGCAGATTGCTGGAGGTGGCCGAAAAGCATAAGGTTCAGGAAGAGGAGTGGAACAGTTCTGAAAAGAAGGAACATATGCGCTCCACCAAGGTACATTCATCTCTTCCAAAGAAGGGGTCATCCGACAAAGAGAAGAGATACTTTGACGAGGGCGAGATGCCCCAGAAACACATATAGAGATAGAGACTGAGGCAGTTAATAAAGGAGACAATAGACAATGAAGAGGAGGTTAATGAGGTGAAGCAGGCAGGCAGAAGCATGTCAAACTTGAAATAAATGAACCTAACAGTCAAGTTCCTCAGGAACACAAAACTAAGACCATTCAACTCTAACATGACCTTTCAGGGGATAAAACAAATCGACAGGTAAAGGTATATCGCCTCCAGCTTGAACTTCTACAAAAAGTAAAACCCTAACAGTTAGTTCGACAAAAGTCACTCCTTCAGATTCATCCATAATTAATAGCTTGCCGAAGGAAGATACTCTAAAAAGGGTAAAAGAGGGGAAGGAACTCCAAGCAAACATGTTGTTTACTTCAGGCCAAACAAATCGCAAACAATTCGATAGCTACTTAACCAAATGAAGAGCGAGAAATCCAAAGACAATAGAGTAGTACTCAATTCGACTGAAAGACGCTTCTATGATCCTCCTCCTGCTGAATAGGAACCCCACTAAAGCATGTTTAGCGAGCAGCAGTTAAGAGTGTTGTCTCGCTACAAGAAGTTCATTCCATTTCAAAAAGACGAAAGCCTTCTTTGGAGGAAGATGTTAGACGGGGACAACATTTGGCTCCAAAGGTTCAGAGAGAGTTGGCTAAAGAAGAAGACCGATCAGAAAGGAAGGAACTCTAATTTCAAAAAGTTGATTGTTCAAGGTTGATTTATCTACCGGATCATTCTCTTTCACAATTTTCCACTCACACATCCCTATTATGCCAATTTAATAATTCGGAAAAAGGCTTTCTTCCAATCTACGGCTTTTTCGCAGAGTTTGTTTACCATGACCTCCAGTTAGGCCAGGTTAGCAACTGAAGCTTGGTTCTCCAACTTATTGGAAATTTATTGAAAGAGGTAGCTTGCAGGGTTTAACTCTTCGGATTTGGGAGACAGCATCAAGGTTTTCCATTCCCTTTTATCAGCTAGTTGCTTAACTGTGGTTTTACCGATACTTGCTGTATTAACAATGACTATTACTGGCAAAGTACTGCTACTATGACAAATCGAATCAAAAACCCTCTCCAGCAGCCCTGCTCCTGTCTCTTCCTTGTTAGAGCCATATGAGGTTTCCCAGAAGAGGCCCTCTGACGACAAAGAGACAAACAGTTCCACATAGTCATTTTTCTAGGGAAGAGGAGTATTCACCTTTGCCCAAGCGTAGTCAGGAATCTTCCGGATATGGAAAATCTTTTTGTCCACAAAGTACACCAGAAAGCCTCCTTTTCTGATGACTTCCGTGTAGATCTGACAGTATTTTAGTCTAAGCGTCATATTTTATTGGGTATTTTTATTCCCCTCATCCTTGTTCAGTCTTCGCTTGGTGTACTTCAGGGAGGCCAGTAATTGCCGAATTGTTCTTATATCTGGAAGTATCTTGTACCCCTTCAGTTCGAGTGCATTTTTTATCTGTGGTATGGTCAGGTAGGGGTCTTACTGAAGAATAAACTCGATTCCCATTTTCCAATCTTCTATCTGACGTTAAAGGGTCCCTTTCTGATAGCGCCAGCTTCCTGGTCCATTAGAGCTTGAAGCCCTATGCGATGCAGAAAGACTTTACCATTTTTTGACCATCCGATAGATGACTGCTGTGTTGATGCCATGCTTGAGAGCCAACTTGGGTATATTGAACCTTTAACTATCTCCATCTTTGAACATGCTGTACTCTTACCGAATACTTTATTAGATTTATGGAGTCACTTCGCTATTTCTCAGTGAATATTCCTTGGCTCTTAGCTAATGCCTGCTTGTTCCTCGCTTCTTGTATGACTTTCTCCTGTGCTGATACTCGTAAAATGGCTGAGTATTGGGATCTACACCTGAACCATTGACGCCATCGCTAACAGCATTATTGTGGCCATCGTTGACAACATTGCTAATGAAGGGGTTGTCCATGTCAAGAACAGCATGTCTTTCATTGAGAGCTTTACTGAAGAACATCCAGAAAAGATGAATTTACTAAATGGAGGCGAACAGTTTAAGAAGACCGTTAATCCATCCTTTAGTGAAAGTGATATTTTATCGACTCTCAAGACTGGCAAGGATGCTCCTGATCTATTCCTCTGAGCAAGCCTGTTATTAGCGATTAGAGTCGCGTATACGAAAGGCAAAGAAACTCATTTTTTGATGTTAGCTAAATAGCTCACACTGTATGCAGATATGTATAGAAGTATATTCGATGTGATTTTCACATCTACAGCTGATTTTTATGGGCAATCAAATATTGATTTATCAATATCTAAATAGATATGGATTAAAATCAACAACAAACCCACTTGCTCGCAATTAGGCTCACCCTCAGGGTCTCGTCCTTCTCGTTGGGTGGCTTCACCTTCTCCTTCTCCTCGCTCTCACCAGTCTATTGATTAGGAGGAATCATCACCAAGCTCTCAGCAATATCGTTGCTGGGTACTGGCTCATAATTCATCATTGTCAGCTTGTCAGTCCTTACATCTAAGAGCATCAAAGTCCTGTTCTCCTCCATCAGCTAGTTTTCACACTCCTCAAGAATGCCTTCGATTTCTCCGAGCTTGAACTTGTTGTTCCTAATCTCAACATCCTTCTGCCTGATCGCTTTTGTCATTTGGTCGATGCTCTCCTTCAGTTTTTCGAACCCCTCACTCATTTCTCGGTTTTTGTCCTTCAGAATCACATAATCAGAGGCGATTTTACTGAGAGAGTTGTTGTGCTATGATCCTCTGGATCCTTTTCGCTTCCGATCGCCCATGTAAGTCAGGTCAACAATCATCGACTTGGTGCTACTGCAGTTATCGTTGAAAGGAGAGAGAGACTTCATCTTCGGGGTGGCCTTGTTTTCCTTGAGGAGGGCTCGAGGAGTGTAGAGCTTATTTTCTGAGGACTACTAGATTTATGTTATTTTGAGAGGAGTCAGCTTCAGTTTAGTGAAGCTTGGGAGATCAGAACTGGAGGGATTTTCTTCAAATTATCTAATGAATTTATCTTTTTTCTTATTGTTGAAGTCATGGTGGACAGCGTACTCGTTAATGATTTACTTGATTGTTTTTTAGCTTTGTCCGAAGGTGTGATCCTCCCATCTTCTTTCATTGTGGTGGTTGAGGACGTATTTGAAGGTCTCCTCGTTGCACTCCAGCAGCTCGAACTTTTAATAGCACATTTGCTCGTAGGAGTCCAGCTCAAGCTGATTGAGGCACATTTCCTATATTTAACTCATTCCCATCAGCAAACTTTTTTCAAGCAGCATGAATATTTAATAATCCTCAATGTTATTCTTTATGTCCTCTTATAATTGCCTCTGCAGCTTGGGTATGTGGAGGCAGTGAATGATGTCCAGCACCTCCAGAGCCTGGCTTCTGCATATCTTTAACTCCAAACTGTAAAGACACGATATCACTCCCTGAACCATAGAAGGCTGCCTTAAAAAACAGTTACGTTGAAGTGGCTGGGAAGGGTCAGTACGCCTTCTTCGCAGGACTGGTCTAGAACATGAAGACTTATGTTTTTGAAGATGACGTTCCGGTGGACCGGATAATAGAAATCTCTATGATGAATCTTGAAATCAGAGGTCTCTTCTTGCAGGAAGAGGACTGCCCATTTCGGGTCAGCTGTCTAGATCTGAAGAAGAATCTAGTTGTATTCCGGCGATCTTTTGGAGTACGCATCGGTGGAAGGACCCTTGGAAATAACCTACTCTTTATTCATGTTAAAATTATACCATTATCAGGTCCTTTCAGCTTAAGCTACACCCTGCCGTTCATCCTCACTCTCCTCTCCATGCCCTGTCGCCACTCCCTTTTTCTGCCGTAACCCTTTCTACCTTTTATGTGAAGTTGCTTTGGAAAGAGTTAGTGTTAAGTAGTGATCATTGATACATATAGTTATATGGCTCGATAGGATAGATAGTATGCAATATGTTTAATAATTTGAATGATTAACACTTTGAAAACGGTATCAGCAGTTGGAACAGAGCTATGCTAGAAGATATAGATCGGGCATAGTACTCATGAGCTGGCTAAATGGTATCTTACCATGTTCCAGAACAGAACTAAATTTCATAAAGCCCCCGCCTCCATCCATCACTACAAATAATCATATCCATACTGTCTTACTCTCCATAATATCTCAGGACTGTCTGTCAACAGAAAAGTAACGATGTCACTAAGCAGAGCAACAGCAGTAGTCTGTTCATCAACCTCAGCGGAATGATAGTGACATAAAACTTCACTGTCTTAGGAATTCCTTTCCATCACCAGTGCGAATCCTCCCTGGGAAGAAATTAGACCAAATGGGAGACCCCACTTAACCTCTACTTCCACAGCAGAATAGATAAAAATTTCGAGGAACTTTACCTCCTCATCCGAGTCAAAGTCAATGGTAGGTATCGATAGATGTAGAAATCAAGGACAGCATCGTTGAAAGTGTCACGGAGGTGGGGACCATGGTCATCAAGCAACCTTTTATTGAGGAAAGCAACAAGTCTGTCTCTGTCTACAAAGAACTAAGCTAGTAGGAATTTGGGTTCATGTCTCATGAACAAAAAGAAAAGTATCTGGCCGGAACCAGCACAGCTTCTGCCAACTATACTGTCGAAGCAGCTTTGTAACTCAAAAAATTGACTAAAATGATCCCCGAAAACAGCATCTTCACATGCCAAGACCCGATCAGCGGAATCAGGGGTAACTATCTCCCAACCGACATCCGTGAGCTGGTCTTAAAGTAGTCTCCTTCTGTTTAACTCACGATCAGATTTCTTCAAATTCACATTTCTGAGCGTTTTGAGCAGGACTTGAGCAACCATATGAGAAGACTATTTCCCAAAGAAAAGTCGACAGAAATCAAGAGTAGGAAAATGGCGGTTGGGTATCACAATTAGTATTGTCTAGTCAATGGCAATTTGAGGAAGCTGTAGTTTTTGGACAAGTGGAACCCTGGGGACAAGAAGATCAATATTTATGAGAATCTAAAGGAAGGAGAAGTCATAAAGGTGCCTTTTTATGTAGATTCGAACAGCAGTTGCGGTGCTATTGTTGTAGGTCTGATCTACGAAATCAATCAAAAATAAATCTAAGTCGCTTCCTACTTCTTGATCCCCAACGACAAAGGAGAGGAAGTCAGCGAGTAGATGCTGATGGGGTCAGCTTTCGGAGCTATCCACCACCTCACCTCTTTTCCCACCAACGATAAGCCCACTCTGATCATGGAGTACGAATGCTAGCTTCAAACAACTCAGCACGACATCTCTGATGGTCGACTCCTCACCGACAGATAGATCAAGAGTCGAAACCTATTCGTAGATTAGGATGCCTTAGCCAAGGAGAAATAGAAGCTGCAGTCATAAATTGAAAAGGAAAGGTTGCAAATTCTGCAAGAAAAGTAATAAATGGAAAAGCTCAAGAATTAAAACTACATGCATTTTCAGACCTAGTTCGAGAGGAAGTTTGAAAACGAAAAGGAGTCGCTCTACAAAAGACAGCAGATGATTGAAAATCAATATCGAGAGCAAGTTGAAAAGTAAATCCGGGAGAGATTCGAATTAGAGGAGGAAATCAAAAAAATGACATAAAAACTAAAAAATATCGAGGAGGAAAACTACCAGAAAGTGACATCATCTCCTGCGTTTCAGCCGATGGAGGAGGACATTCACCCTGGCTCTCCTCGCTTCAGGTCCAGTGAGCCACATAATAGTTTTCCTAATCATAAACTTCGAATGGACCCTGGATACATAATTGAACCCGAAAATCCAGTTCCTGTGAAGAAGGTTCGATAGATAATCGAGAAAGGTCCAAAGGTAACAGAAGAGCTGATCAAGCAGTCAGAAGATCAGTTCAACTATGCTTCTAAGTTCAGCTTTACCTTCATCTCAATAGTCTGGTCAAATAAAATCAGCCCTCCCAAAGATATCTACCTGGTTATTAGATTTTTCAACCAAGAGGAGTTTAGGACCGATAGCCTCGGCTATCTCGAGACTGGAGAAAGCGGATATCATTAATTGATAAGGACGGCTCATTTCGCCCAGGGATACGACTCTAAAGAGCCTACATATGCCTTCACAGTCGACCCTTCCCAGTACCATCAGCCGCATATGCTCCAGAAAGATCTCACCCGCTACTTGGCACACAACTCTGTAATCATTGATGTCTTCAGTGGAGAGAGCCATCTGTACGTGGGGCAGATTAACATAAAGCTGAAGGAGCTGGTGAGAGGAGCCAAGACACAGACACTGATTGCTAAGGAAGTGAATTTGGTGAGGCTGAAGGACAAATAAAATTTGGGAATAATGCAGGTTTTGATAAGGAATGAGCAGGTCAACTGCAAGGACCTGATATCAGTCAAGGAGGAGAAGAAAGTGAAGGACCTTCGGAAGAAAGTGGTCTCGAACAACCCCATCTTCATCTCGGCCCAGGACAAGATGGCCGGGACAAAAGAGGACTACCGCAGAGGATAGAACATCAAAGGCAAGTCCAATGCCATCACTCGACAAGAGCTTCGAATCCAGAAGTTCAAAGAGCAGAAAGCAATGAAGACATTCAGTCAGACAACTAATGGTTTTCAGCACCTTTAATAACCTGAAAAGGCCACTGTCCTCCACCAGATCATGAGCTACAAATAAAAGTAAGGGCGTTTCTATTCAGGAAGATGGAGGACTACATAAAGGGAGTGTATGCCAATCTGCTGAATGAGCAAATAAATATGAGTGCCCATTTCGGAAAGGCAGTCACCTTCCCATACTTGTTCCAAAATACATCACAGAGTCCCGCAGCCTACAAAATATCCATTATGCAGGTGGGCAGCCAGGAGAGAGAGGAGCTATCAGTTGTCAAAAGTAACAAGGAGTGGCGGTTCTTGGTTGCCTAGCAGTACCCATAATATAATGAAGCAACTACAGTGAGCCAAAAAGGTACGACATAATAGGATAGAACAACACCTTTTTTTTGCACCCAGGATAGTCTATTCCCCTTATTTTCAAGTTCCTAGCCTTCAGCAAGGACAAACAGGGCTCAGAGAAGATAGTAAACGTCACGATTTGCAAGGAAGACAACAACTGGATAGCAGGTGGGTTTTCTTTGTTGGTCCAGATGCATGAGCCCATCATTCACCACTCCTACATGTAAGCAACATAATATGAAGACTCTATGAGCCTGGAGAGCAAATGGTCGACATCATTGTTCCTGTCATCTACAGCCAGACCTAAAATACTTCCAATCCCAAAAAGCTCCACCTGACTGACTCTAACCCTAGCAGCTCTGCTCAGTGGCTCAACCCATATGAAATCCTCGTCAGAATTGAGACTCCCAAGATCATGCAGCGCCTGAAATTCAACCTTCTCCTCTACAATGATTAGTACTTCTGTGACCTCAGCTAAAACTGGCTCATTGAAATTTATTCATATGAGGGAGTGTGTGCCTACTTCAGAAGCGATTTCAACACTAAGTTCAAAATCACAATGCCGTGGAGTGCAGTCCCAGCCCACCTGGGTATCATCAGCTTAGATAGGGCCAACAGTGGCCTGAAACTGCATGCCTCCAGTCCTGCTCTCATATTCAAGGACAACCTGATCGAGGTCGACTCTGATAGGAGGGACGAGGGAGGCTGTGAGATCTGGTGCTAGTTGCTGGGAGGAGAGAACACTCGCAAGAGTGCCTAGGTGACTTGCGTTTCTGGAGAAGATGATGAGCTCATTTATGGGTGGACTGTAACTGTCTACCCCTACGTTTCCAGGTACTGACATTCCTGATATTATCAGACACATTCTTGTTCATATCACAAATTTTTTATGCTGTTGTTCGGATTGGGAATGTCCTCGCTCGGCCTCTTAGTCAAAATTTCACAGCCATCCTCGACGATAAGAATGGTGTGCTCAAACTGGGCATTTGGGTTGTTCTCGCTGATTGCTGTGAAGTTGTCCTTCCACACTCGTAGTCTTCCTCTGATGTGGTTCAAGCATATGATTGGCTCAATAGTGAACACCTGCCCCACCTGCATCACGTCTCTAAACTGAGGGTAATCTAAATAAAAAAAAATGCTACATTTGTGGTATACCATTGGAGGCATATGCAAAAGATGCCCTATTCCGTGTCCAGTAAACTCCTCGCACACGTGCATTCCATATTTATTGGCGACTCGTTATATTGTCTTTCCGATTTGGTTGAAAGGCACTCCCGGTTTGCATATCGAAATTGCCTAATAGAGGGCTTTTTGTGCACATTCCTGCACTTTGAGCTTGACCTCCTACTATGGCTTCCCATAGAAGACTGTTAGATTGTTGTCCCCGTGATGCCCATCGATGAACGCAGTGATGTCTATGTTAATCTTGTCCCCAAAGTCAAGAGGGCGGGTGGTGGGGACACCGTGGACGATACATTCGTTGACGGAGACACAGACTGACTTGGGAAAGTACATGAAGCCGATGGGAGTAGGATAGGCCCCCTGATCTACAATGCTATCAAAGACAAAGCGATCAATGTCCTCCTCTCTGAGAGGACTTTTCTCTTCAGCATTCTTCAAAATGAAATCCTTTGTGGCCTCCAGAGCTGTACTTGCCACTTTTGCTGCTTTTCTCAACTCTATGTCAAGCATTAGATACTCTCTATAGCTTCTGAAGTATGAGGACAGGGGTTGGCTTCGTACTATCCGAAGATAGGCCTTGGGTTGTTGACGTAGTCAGGCTTAACGATGTGTTAGGGGATTGATGGAGGGGCAATAACTGGGTACCTGCCCTCCACGAGTGGGTTTTTGAAATAGTTGATGACTGTTCCGACTGTTCTCCTGGACATAATTAAAAATCTATCCTTTTCACAAATTAAGAATAGAGTGTGAAGGGAGGTGAGGCAGGTAAGACTGAAATGAAGTTGCAGTCCTGATATAAAAATGACTCTGTTAGATTATAATAATCGCTAGAGGCTCCATGGAGTAATAAATGAACCGCCCCGTTCCTCAGCTACCTGAATCAAGATAAGAACTAATCACTCTAATGAGAACAGCCTTCAACGCCGCTTCCCAACAATCACAAAAAGACGCCGAAAACACCATTATGAATCTGCTGAAACAACCATCCTTTCTCAAACAGTTGGTTGGCCTCATCAACGACCCCACAGAACTTCCCCGCAAAGGTAGAAGTCAGTCATAGTCAGAATAGCTCAACAAAGCAGTGGTTGTCCTCATCAAAAAGTTTTCCTATGATTTTGCCAAAACTCCAGTAGACAAGGGAGAGTTCATAGATCTGTTGCTTGGACTGATGATGGGGTCTCAGCTGGACTTTGCCTCCAAAGATTTGCTCGGTTCTGCCCTTGAGTATCAGTTCATCGAGGACCAAAGTATTTCATATCTTATACAGCTGATAAATACAGGAAAATTGCGGTTGAGAAGTCCCTTGAAGGACTGATCGATCAAGATAGCCCCAAGCATATAGAAGGGCTTTTAATGGTGCTGATAGCCTATCTCAACAGTCTTGTATAGACAGAATA